>OAUK01000090.1_pt1 | contig 63001 bp, 52 predicted proteins | sample 1495131 | NCBI WGS metagenome assembly OAUK01 (sample SAMEA2580009, study PRJEB22360) | human gut metagenome | biome: human gut; feature: human-associated habitat; material: faeces | place: Denmark | collected 2008/2010 | reverse complement strand
AAGATGAGATTACTGTAATGGACGGTGGTAAATGTATTTTTCAGCTTAGAGGTGTAAGACCTTTTCTTTCAGATAAATTCGACATCACAAAGCATAAGAACTATAAGTTCTTAGAAGATTATGACAAGAAGAATGTGTTTGATATTGAAGAATATATAAAGAGAAAAGGCAAGGTTAAGCTTAATAGAAATACGGTAATTACAAGATTGTAAGATTTACTGTTATAACTATATGGACGAGGGTATATTTGATATAATAGAGCTAGATAAATTTGAATTTGTGGAGGTTTTCTATGAAGTATGAAGAAATTAAATTAAATATTTCAAATGATAAAATTAGCAATTACAAAGTATTTAAAGGGATGAAGCTGTATTCTGAAATATTTAAATCCGAAGATGAAAAGAAGTTAATAAATAAAAGAGTATTTGTAACTCCAAAAGGAAACTATGTTTATTATGAAAGGACAGATATAAATTGGAACTATTGGTCAGATAAAACAAGATATGATTCGAGTTTTGAATTAAGTGATATAAAACATAATATAGTATTTGAAGTATCAACAGAATTGACTAAGTTTACAAAATATTTAGGAGAAGAAGTAGTCAAAAAAATTATGTTTAAAGAAAAAAATGGAGAAATAGTAGAAGTACTGGATATTTAGTACATCTTGAACTCCCTATTTATTAGATTAAGTAAATTTGGAATTTTGGAGGTATCCGTTTAAGAAATGGTATAATTATACGACTAAACAAGAAAAAAGAAATTTTCAAAAAATAATTGCTGTATGTGTAGTAGGTGCAATTTTAATTCTACTTATTCGTATAGTTTTTCATACTATTTTGTAAGTAAAATATAAATCCCAGTTTGTTGAACTGAAAAATTGAATACTAAATGCGTAAGACGATAGAAAAGAAAAAAATCTATCGTCTTTTTTCATGCCTATTTTCAATTTATATTGCGATTAATAAATAGGGGAAACTCGCTAATTAGCGAACTAGTATTTCAAGTACCTTTCACTAATATATACACGACAAAATGCTAATTCCCTTAAATATGTTAAAGACAATAAAGGAGATAAGATGATAAGGATCAGAAGTCCCACTAAGAAAAAACTAAATAGTAAGAGTATCAGCGATTGGAAAAGTAATACTTCTGGTCGCTTTTTTATTGAATTGAAAAGGAGAAATTTAAAAAGATGAAACAAGAAATGATTAACATCAACGCCAACTTAGTGGCGGAACCTACTTTCTCAAACTTTGAAAAAGACGGAGAAACGGTAGAAGTTGCAAATTTTACGCTTGTAAAAAAGTACGGAAAGGGAAAGGAGTACATCAACTGTGCAGCCTATGGAGAAAAAGCTGAGAAAGCAAAGGACTTTGAAAAAGGCGATTTAATTCATATCTTTGGTTACTTTAAGAAGCGTGAAAAAGAGGGAAAGACTTACAAAAACTTTGTAGTGAAGTCATATAACAAGATTGAAAAGAAAGAAGAAAACGAGGAGGAATAACTTATGGCATTTTTTACACAGGCAGTTAATGTATTAAAGATTTTGGTTATGGCAGTAGGTGCAGGACTTGGAGCATGGGGCGTTATCAACCTGATGGAAGGATATGGTAATGACAATCCCGGTGCTAAGAGCCAGGGTATTAAGCAGCTTATGGCTGGAGGAGGTATCGTTCTTATCGGACTTAAGCTCATTCCACTACTTGCGGGTGTACTCAATTAAGAAGAAAAGGAGAGCTTAGATGTTTGGAATATTCGACAAGATAGAAGAATTCTTTAAGGAGCTTCTACTGGGCGGTATCCAAGCAAACTTAGAGTCCATGTTTCTTGATGTCAACGATAAAGTTGGTGCGGTTGCAACAGATGTAGGTAAAACGCCTATGGGGTGGAACGGAGATGTATTTGCCTTTATCAAAAGCATTAACGATTCCGTCATTATTCCCATAGCAGGGCTAATCATCACAGCAGTCCTTTGTATTGAGCTTATCAACATGGTAATGCAAAAGAACAATATGCACGATACAGATACCTTTGAATTTTTCAAGTACATCATCAAGATGTGGATTGCTGTATGGTTAGTATCCCATGCCTTTGAGTTTTCAATGGCAGTTTTTGATGTGGCACAGCACATGGTAAATAAGGCGGCGGGGGTGATAAATACCTCTGCCACCGTTTCCGGAGATCAGATAGTGGCAATGATGGATACTCTAAAAGAAAAAGGGCTTGGAGAACTTGTCATGATTCTCTTTGAAACCTCACTCATCAAGGTTGCTATACAGGTAATATCCGTTGTGATTATGCTTGTAGTTTACGGAAGAATGTTTGAGATTTATGTTTACTCATCGGTTTCAGCTATTCCTTTTGCCACAATGGGAAACAAGGAGTGGGGACAGATTGGAACAAACTACATCAAAGGACTATTTGCACTTGGACTACAAGGACTCTTTTTAATGGTTTGTCTTGGAATTTACGCAGTTTTAGTTAAGACGATTAAGATAACAGATATACACACAAGTACCATGACGATACTTGGCTATGCGGTTTTGCTGGGGTTAATGATGCTAAAGAGCGGAACACTGGCCAAAAGCGTATTAAATGCACACTAAAAGAAAGGAAAGATAGTATGGATAAAAGAAAAACAGTATTTACAACAGTAGTAATTGGAGCAGGTATTATGGCGATAATTGATAGGATCAGACTTCATAATAAGGTGGAAGAATTGGAAGAAAAAACAGAGGACATTGGTCGCTGCCATAACGATTTTTACCTAATGCAGCAAAGATATAACAAAAACATAGACGAACAGCTTGCGACTATTCAGGAAGAAATCGGCTCTGTATATGAACACTTTGAGGAGCTGTCAAAGGGTAAAGAAGATGGGAGGTAAGATATGGCATATGTACCAATCCCTAAAGACTTAAATAAGGTAAAGACAAAGGTTGCTTTTAACCTAACGAAAAGGCAGCTCATAGGCTTCACACTTGCAGGACTGATTGGAATACCAGTCTATTTATTTATGAGGAAGTTTGTGCCAAATGACATAGCTGTCATATTCCTTATCGTGTCCACGCTTCCTATCTTTTTCATCACACTATTTGAAAAGGACGGACTGACCTTTGAGAAATATTTTAAGCACATCTACCTTCATAAGTTTTATCAGCCAAAAAAGAGAGTGAGAAAGGAGGTTTACCTTGAACAAGAAAAGAAAAATTCAGCAAATAAAACTCATGCAAAACGAAAAGGCATTGAGAAGTCAAAAGCGGGACTTAAAGAAAAGTAATTGCAAGTCAAAAAAAGATAAGGGAGGAATCCTTGACCTTATCTTTAAGAAAGAACCGAAAAGATATACGGTAGAAGATACCATTCCCTATCTAAGGCTTTTAAAAAGCGGAATATGCCAGCTTGATGAAAAGCACTTCAGTAAAAGTATAGCCTTTCAGGACATTAACTATCAGCTTGCCTTAGATGAAGATAGGGACTTGATTTTTAATCAGTTTGCAAACTTCCTAAACTCTTTTGATCCAAGTATCAGCATTGAGTTTTCATATATCAATCAACTCGGACGAAACGAAGAAATGAAGTCGGCAATTCAGATACCGGATAAAAAGGACGGTTTTGACGATATACGCTTTGAATTTAGAGAGATGCTTAAAAGCCAGATTGTAAAGGGAAATAACGGACTTAAAAAATCAAAGTATGTAACCTTTACAGTGGAAGCGGATAATTTAGAGCAGGCAACATCAAAACTTGAAAGACTTGAGATAGATATACTGTCTAATTTAAAGAGTATGGGAGTTCGAGCAGAAAGCCTAAACGGAGAAGAAAGGCTAAAGATACTTCATGATGTTTTAAATCCAAATAAAACATTTGAATTTTCCTACAAAGACCTAAAGAAAAGGGAAAGCACAAAGACATATATTGTGCCTGATGAGTTTAACTTTACACCGAGTAGATACTTTAAGTTCGGCAAATTCATCGGAGCAACGAGTCATTTTCAAATCCTTGCCAGTGAGCTTTCAGATAGGATGTTATCCGAGTTTTTGGATATTGACGATAACATCAATATTTCCTTTCATATTAGGGCAATCGACCAATCGGAAGCCATTAAGATGGTAAAACGAAAAAACACTGATATTGATAAGATGAAGATTGAAGAAAATAAGAAGGCGGTAAGAAGCGGTTATGATATGGACATTCTTCCATCGGACTTAATTACCTATGGTGAGGATGTAAAGAGCCTCTTAAAAGACTTGCAGACAAGAGATGAGCGAATGTTTGTGGTAAGTATCGTCTTTATGAACTTTGCAAGGACAGTGCAAAAGCTCGATAACACAATTGCTCAAATAAGCTCCATCGCAAATAAGCATAACTGTAAGCTGAAAAGACTTGACCATTCTCAGGAACAAGGTTTAGTGAGCGTGCTGCCTCTTGGTGTAAATAAGATTGAGATAGATAGAGGACTGACAAGCTCATCAACGGCAGTATTTATGCCATTTACCACAGAGGAGCTTTTTATCAATTCAAGTAATAGTCTTTACTACGGACTAAATGCCCTAAGCCATAACCTGATTATGGCAGATAGAAAGAAATTAAAGAACCCAAACGGTCTAATCCTCGGAACTCCGGGCAGCGGTAAATCCTTTAGTGCCAAAAGAGAAATGGCAAATGCGATTTTAGTAACAGATGATGATGTGATTATCTGCGATCCGGAAGGAGAGTATGGAAACCTCGTAAGGCAGTTTAAGGGAGAAGTCATTAAGGTCAGCAGTAAGTCAAAGGATTACCTGAATCCCCTTGATATAAACATGAACTACGGGGATGGGGATGCACCGCTTAAAGATAAGGCAAACTTTATCATGAGCATGCTTGAGCTTGTAGTAGGTGGCAGTGGTCTTACGGCAGAAGAAAAGTCCGTTATAGATAGGTGCCTTCCTAAAATCTATGAAAAGTATTTTGAACATCCTACTCCTGACAATATGCCGATACTTCAAGATCTATACGATATGTTAAAAGGGCAGGAAGAAAAGGTCGGTAAGAAGCTGGCAACAGAGATGGAAATCTATGTATCAGGCTCTCTTAATGTCTTTAATCACAGGTCAAATGTGGACTTAAATAAGAAGCTCCTTTGCTTTGATATTAAAGAACTTGGAAGTCAGCTAAAGAAAATAGGAATGCTTGTTATTCAGGATCAGGTGTGGAACAAGGTATCCCAAAACAGAGGAAACAAGGCTACAAGGTACTATATCGACGAGTTCCATTTGCTTTTAAAAGATGAGCAGACAGCATCCTATTCCGTAGAGATTTGGAAAAGATTTCGTAAATGGGGAGGTATTCCAACAGGTATTACGCAGAATGTCAAAGACCTACTTATGAGTAAGGAGATAGAAAATATCTTTGACAATACAGACTTTGTCTTAATGCTTAATCAAGCATCAGGAGATAGAGAGATACTTGCAAGAAAACTTAAAATCTCACTTCCACAGCTCAGATATGTTACTAATTCAAATGAAGGTGAGGGACTCTTATTCTTTGGAAATACCATTGTGCCTTTCCTTGATAAGTTTCCAAAAGATACCATTCTTTATCAGAAGATGACTACCAAGCCGGAAGAAGTGAGGTAGCCTATGGGAAAGAAGCTGAAAAAGGATTTTAAGGAAAGGCACAAGGCAAGCCTTGAAAGAGAGATGTTTCATAGTAAAACAGATACGATACCTGAAGAAAGTAAGCTAAAGGATACCGATGATTACAGAGGAAAAATCGTTCATGAGAAAGAACGGTTTCAGGATAAAGTGCATGAAAAAACAAGTAAGGTAAGTGCTGATAATGAAAAGTCTTATGGAACATCCAAGAGAAACGAAAAATATAGAACTTCAGATAAGGGAGACGTAAATTCCGCAATTGAAACGGGAAGATCAGATTATATTACGGAGGTTAAGGATGGAAAAATCTATGATCCTTTAGGAAAAGACCTTGATAATGATGGGATTATGGACAGATACGACAATGACTTTAGGGATAGCGACTATTTTGAATCAACCTATGATGTCGAGGATAATCTTCATCATAAAGCAGAAAACACAAATAGCTTCTCAAAAAGCCAAAAAGCTCAAAAGAAAAATTATAAGAGAAAAAACTATACCGAAAGCCTTTATACAAGGGGAAAGGATGATGTGTTAAAGGAAAATAAGCCTGAAGATAAAAAGACTGGAAAAGATACTGCAAGCAAAAAAGTTCATAGCAGTATTTATAAAGAGCAGAAGAAAAAGCTAAAGAAAGATATGGTAAAAGTATCTGCACTTTCTGGACTTGCCAAAGGAAGTGAAACTGTAAGAGATTACTTGTCTCATGGAAGTGATGAAAATCAAGGAGTGGAAGCAGGAGAAAAGACAGCAGATACAAGCTCCAAGCTCATTCATGGCATAAAGAAGTATTCTGATAAGAAAAGAGCTAAAAGAGGCTATGACCTTACAAATAAGGACTATAAAATCAGAAAGCATAAGTCAAAGTTGGAATTTCGTGATGCCAAAAAGGAACTGAAAAAGACGGATGAGTATAAAAGAGCAAGTGCATATAAAAGATTTCAAAAGAAAAATCAGGTAAAGGCAGCAATTTCTCGTGAGAATAAGTCAAGGCTTAGAGATCGAATTAAAGAGGGACTTATCGGAACACTAAAAAGCTCAAAGGATATGATTATCCGAAAAGCAAAAGGACTAATGCTTATTTTCATAGGTATCATTATCTTAGGGACTTTTGTGATTAACTTTGCAGGAACGGGAATGACAGGCTTTATGAACTCTACAAGCTCTGTGCTTACAACAAGCTATTTATCAAAGCCAAATGTCCTAAGTGAAATCAATCAGAAATTTTCAGATATGGAGGGTGAGCTTCAAAGTGAAGTTGACCATGTGAAAGAAAATTATCCCGGATATGATGAATACGTCTTAAATAATACAGAATACATCGGTCATAATGTCCATGAGCTTTTATCCTACATTACATCAAGGTGTGGAGAGGTAAAGAGTGTATCGGAAGTAGAATCCATATTAAAAGAATTATTTGATTCCATGTATGACCTTGAGTATAGGGAAGAAATTGAAATCAGATACAGGACGGTTACAAAAACCTATACCGATGAAGATGGCAATGAATATACCGAAAGCCACGAAGAACCTTATGAGTATAAAAAACTCATCGTAACGCTTCATAAAAAAGAGATGGACAGCATTATCCGAAAGGTATTTGCAAACTATCCCGATAATCTAAAGCACTATGAAGCCTTGTTCCTTGCACAAGGCAATATGGGAGAAGCCTTTGGTAATTCTGACCTTATCAGTGCAAATGGAGGTATCGGCGGTGGAAAAGAGTATGAGGCATCTACGGAAGTACAAAAGAAGATTGTTAATGCTGCATACATTACGCCATCTCCGGGTGCAGGCTGGTGTGCCATGTGGGTATCACAGGTCTATCAAAATGCAGGACTTGGATATATAGGCGGGAATGCCTGTGATATGTACCGAAACTATACCTTTACATCAGACAGGTCAAAGCTCAAGGTCGGAATGCTTGTGGCAGTCGAAAGCAGCAGTAGCGGAAGCAGTGCAGGGCTTACCTATGGTCATGTAGGTATTTACATTGGAGATGGAAAAGTGATTGATAACATCGGTCGAATAAGAGTAACTACCTTAGATGATTGGATAGCAACATTTTGTAAGCACCATCCCGTAGGATTCGGTTTTCCGCCAAATGTAAAGAAATAGGAGGTAACAATTTGAAAAAGGAACTGATAGCAGTAAAAAACAGAATAAAGAAGTTAAAGGATAAAAAGGCTCTGATTGATGAAGAATTGGAGCCTTTATTCATTCGTGAAGAAGAGCTTGAAAATGAAGAAATCATTGCCATTTGCAGAAAGAATAACATCACAATCAGCGATTTGATGGCAAAGGTAAACAGACAAAAAGCAGAAATGAAAAAGGAGAAAACAAATGAAAACCAGTTTGAAAAAGAATAATAAGTTTTGGACGGTAGCACTTGCGGTAATTGTAAGTATTAGTTGTATTTTAGGTCTTTGGACGGTTGTTTATGCACAGGAGCAAAAATCTGAAGCTCCAACAAAAAACGAAGCTGTTCAAACGGAAGTTGAAGTAAATGTAAGGTATATCTTTGAAGATGAAAAGGTCTTTAAGGAAGAAAAGATAAAGGCTGAGAAAGGACAACTTATTGATAGCGGAGATCTTCCAATGCTCCCAGATGATATGAAATTCATTGATGAGTTTCTGTTTTATGAGGTAAAGGGAGATGGAAAAGATGAGATTATCCGTAATGTAGCAAAGGCTGAACTTAAGGATAAAGAAACTAAGACGGAAGAAAAAAAGCCACAGCAGGACAAAAGCACTCAGACGGAAGATAAAAAGACGAAAGATAAGTCAACGCAGACAGAGCTTTCTAAAGACGATATTTCAAAAATAGAAAAAGAGGCAAAAGAGCTTCAGGATAAACTTGATAAGTTAAATTGCGAACTTAAGGATAAAGACAAATTAAGTGATAAGCAAAAGAATAAAATTAAAAATCTTGAAGATGAAATTGATAGCCTGAAAGAAAAAATGAAAAAAGATAAGGGAAATAAGGACTTATCAGAAGATATGAAAAAGGAAATAGATAAGCTGACGGAAAAGGTGAAAGAGCTTGAGAAAAAGGCAACTGAAACAAATAAAGCTCCTGTAACATCACAATCAGTTACACCGATTAGTCCTATTTCCGGAATTAAGACAAGTTCAGGTATTTCTCCTCAAACACCACAGACTTCTGTAAGTAGTACCGGTAAAGGCTCATCGGATTCGGTAAGCTCAGGTAATACTACAAAGGATACCGGCAAAGGTAAAACGGAAGTAAAGGAGAAAGAAAAGGAAGTTCGCTATCCCAATAAGTTGACGGCAAAAGCTCCTGCGAATAACAGTCAGGATTCATCAATGGAGTCTGCAAGTAAGAGTGTAAACACCAACAAGGGAGTAGCTTCATCTCCGTCAAAGACGAGAGCATCCGTTACGGAGAATAAAGATAATGCAAATAAGGAGTATCCGATTCATCATGGAGATAGCAGCGATAACAAAGAAACGGATCAGTATTCGGCAGATGCAAGGCAGTTTATTACCTTTCAAACGAAAAACGGTAAGACCTTTTATTTAATCATCAATCATGATGAAGATAGTGAGAATGTAATGCTTCTTACGGAAGTATCTGAAGATGATTTGATTAACATGGTGAAGAAAAAAGAAGCACCAAAGCAGGAAGTAGTAAAAGAAGAACCTGTTAAGGAAGAAGTAAAGCCTGAGAAGAAGGACGAAAAGGGTAATTTAGGAACCTATATTATTTTGCTTCTTGTAGTAGGTGGTGCATTAGGAGCAGGCTACTATTTTAAGGTTGTGAAAAAGAAAGAAGATAAAGAACTTGAAGCCTTAGAGGAGGAAGATGATGATTTCTTTTCTGAAGCTGAAAGCGAGGAAGAAATAAATGATGCAGATGAAGTAGAAGATGAAGAATAAACGCACCTAAAAACATATTATTTTGGGTGCAAAGTTAGGGCGGGAGAGTAACATCTTTCGCCCTATTTTGATTTATAACAGGAGGAAAACAAAGATGAAGTTAGTCATTGCAGAAAAGCCGAGTGTTGCAATCTCCATTGCAAAGGTTATTGGAGCAAATAAAAAGAAAGATGGATATTATGAAGGAAACGGATATAGGGTGAGCTGGTGCGTTGGACACCTAATTCAAATGGCAAATCCGGACGCTTATGATGAAAAATATACTAAATGGAATATTACAGATTTACCGATTGTTCCAAAGAACTATAAGTATGAGATAGCAAAATCCACGAGGAAACAGTTTAACATCCTTAAAAAGCTGATGAATGATAAAGAGATTGATATGGTTATCAATGCGTGCGACGCAGGTCGTGAGGGAGAAAGCATTTTTAGACTTGTATATAACGAAGCTAAATGCAAAAAGAAGATGAAACGCCTTTGGATTTCATCTATGGAAGATAGTGCTATTAAAGAGGGCTTTGATAATCTAAAAGATGGAAAGGACTATGACAATCTCTTTGAATCGGCACAGGCAAGAGCTATTGCGGATTGGTTAGTCGGAATGAATATTAGTAGGCTCTACTCTTGTCTGTATCAGCAAAATTACAGTGTTGGCAGAGTGCAGACACCTACCCTTGCCATGATTGTAAAAAGAGATGATGAGATAGCAAACTTTAAGAAAGAAAAATATTATGCAGTGGAGCTTGCTACAAATGGTTTTACACTATCAACGGATAGAATTGATGATGAAGTTGCTGCTGAACAGCTCTTAAATTTAGTAGGCGATAAGATTGAAATAACCGATATTATTCAAAAAGAAAAAATTACAAAGCCCGATTTGCCTTTCGATTTGACAACGCTTCAAAGGGAGTGCAATAAATATTTTGGATATAGTGCCAAGCAGACACTTGACTATACTCAAAGCCTGTATGAAAAGAAACTGATTACTTACCCCAGAACAGACAGCAGATGTTTAACAGAGGATATGATTGTGAGTACAGTCAACAACATTTTGGGTAAAAATGACTTTGATACAGAGCGTATCAAGGTAGTATTTAACTCTAAAAAGGTTACGGACCATCATGCAATCATACCGACAATCAGTTCAGTAAAAGAAGATATTTCTGAATTACCTTTAAGTGAAGCAAAGGTATATAGGCTTATATCTAATAAGCTCCACGCAAGTGTGGGTTATCCGCTTATTGAAAATACAACAAAGATTGTAGCTTCATTTGACGGTTTTGAATTTACAAGTTCAGGTAAGGTAATTAAGGATGAAGGCTTTAGCAAATACCTTAAAGAATACAAGTCTAAGAAGAATGAGGACATAGAGCTTCCTGATGTAAAGGTAGGCGATGTTATAAGCATTGATAATAAAAATATTAAAGAGAAATTTACACAACCTCCGAAACACTTTACTGAAGATACGCTTCTAAAGTCTATGGAGATTGCAGGAAATGAAGCCTTAGAAAAAGGTGTAGAAGTGGAAAGAAAGGGACTTGGAACACCTGCAACAAGGGCAGGAATTATTGAAAACTTAATCTATAAGGGTTTTGTCGAAAGAGATAAGAAAAATTTGATTGCCACGCATAAGGGGATCAGCCTTGTAACAATAGTATCCGATACCTTTAAGTCAGCAGAAACTACTGCGAAGTGGGAAATGGAGCTTACAGAGATTGCACAGGGGAAATCTTCAAAGGAAGAATTTTTAGAGGAGATTGAAAATGAGATAAAAGAGGTTGTTCTGACATATAGAAAGTAAGTGGCTACTAATTTCAGAGTGGAAAAAATGTCTTAAAAGTGCTATAATCTTTTGTAGGAAAAGTAGGGTGAAAGGAAGTAAGTATGAAAGATATATTTATGGATACTGCAAAAGTTATGGCAAAAGGACAGGTTACTATTCCGAAAAGGATAAGGGAACTTTTGAATTTAGAAAATGGAGATTATGTTACTTTTGTAGTTAATAAAGATAAAGTTGAAATTCAAAATTCCAAAGTTTTTATTGAAGAAAACATTGGGGAATAAAGGTGGTGAAAAAGCAGATGACGATAGATGAAATAAAGAAGTTAATTCAAAATGGAGAGAAGATAGATGTTGAGTTTAAAGAATCTAAAGATGCTTTAACCAAAGATGTCTTTGATACAGTATGCTCTTTCAATAATAGAAATGGCGGACATATTTTACTCGGTGTAAATGATAAAAGAGAGATTGTCGGTGTTAGTAAAGACAAAGTTGATAAAGTGATTAAGGAATTTACTACGGCAATCAATAACTCGCAAAAGATGTATCCACCACTTTATTTGCTTCCTGAAGTCTTTAATATAGATGAGAAAAAAGTAATTTACATCAGAGTGCCGGAAGGTTATCAGGTGTGCAGGCATAACGGAAGAATTTGGGATAGGTCTTATGAGGGAGACATCAATATCACAGACCATTCCGAACTTGTATATAAGCTATATGCAAGAAAGCAAGGAAGCTATTTTGTAAATAAAGTATATCCGAATCTGGATATTGATTTTCTTGATGCTTCTGTTATTGATAAAGCTAAGAAAATGGCTGTTTCCCGAAATAAAAATCATGTTTGGGAGAATATGAGTAATGAAGAACTTCTTAGAAGTGCTAATCTCATTCTGACAGATCCGGAAACAAAGCGTGAGGGAATTACATTAGCTGCTATTCTGTTATTTGGAAAAGACAACTCGATTATGTCCGTTCTTCCACAACACAAAACAGATGCAATATTCAGAGTTGAAAACAAGGATAGATATGATGATAGAGATGTTGTCATAACAAATCTGATTGATAGCTATGACAGGCTTATAGAGTTTGGGCAGAAGCATTTGAACGATTTATTTGTCTTAGACGGAATTGTAAATGTTAATGCAAGAGATAGGATACTTAGAGAGATAGTTTCCAATACATTGGCTCATAGGGATTATTCAAGTGGGTATCCTGCAAAGATGATTATTGATGATGAGAAAATTACTGTTGAAAACAGCAACTTGGCTCATGGAATGGGAACTTTAGATTTACAGAAGTTTGAGCCATTTCCTAAGAATCCTGCTATATCAAAGGTGTTTAGAGAAATAGGTCTTGCAGATGAACTTGGTTCAGGAATGCGAAATACCTACAAGTACACACAGCTTTATTCAGGAGAAAACCCGTTATTTGAGGAGGGAGATATATTTAGAACGATTATTCCTCTAAAGAAGATAGCGACGCAAAAGGTTGGGGGCGACAATGTCGCTCATGATGTCGCTCAGGGTGTCGTTCACGATAAGATAGCCCTCGCAGAGTTTATTAAAGAAAAAGTGAGAAGCAATGATAGGATTACAAGAAAGGCTATTGCAGATGAAGCTGGAGTTAGCGTAAAGACTATTGAAAGAGCTATAAAGGAAATAGATAATCTGAAGTATGTAGGAAGTGGTAATAGCGGACACTGGGAACTTAATGAATAAAAGTAAGTTGCAGAACTATGATTTTTAGTAGGTAATTGATTTCTAAAAGTGCCATACAATAAGGTTTTGCAGCAGAAAAATTAAGTTGCAGTAAGTTGCAGCACACAGAATCAAAAGGTGATTAGAGTAAAATCTAACCACCTTTTTTGTTTGGAAAAAGAAGGAGGTAAAAATGCGAATAAATGATTTTCATAACATTTTGGAGCTTGTAAAACAAGATATTTTGCAAAGTGAAGCAGAATATCTGAAGCTCCTAAAGGTTGTCGGAAACAATCAGAGATATGACTTTAGAAGTCAATTAAGTATTTATGATAGAAATCCTGAAGCGACAGCCTGTGCCAAGTTCGATTATTGGAGGGAACGATTTAATAGGACCGTTATGAGAGGGCAGAAAGGTATCCCTATCTTAGAGGACTATGGCACGTACAAGAAAGTTGACTATATCTTTGATATAGGTCAGACGGTTTCAAGAAACAGGGATGTCAATGAAGTAAATCTTTGGAAGTTTGACAAAGAAGCTCATCAAGATGTCTTAAAGGAAATGATAAAAAACGAGGGCTATGAGGAAAGTGAAAGCACACTTGAAAACATCTTTTCTTTAAGCAGGATTTACGGAGATGAAAAGATAGACAGCCTTATGAATGAGCTTAGAATAGCAGATGAGAATAGAATATCTTTTGCAAAGTTTGTGAGGGACTCTATAAGCTATGCAGTTGCTTCAAGATTTAAGGCAGATTATCCGATAGATAACGAACTTTTAAGAGAGAATTTTCAAAGACTTGATAGCATATCTATTATGAGTCTTGGTGAAACCGTATCGGATATTAGTGGAAAGATTATTGATGCAACCATTCAAAAAAGCAAAGAGCTGGACAAAGAAGTTTTAAGAGGAAAAGAAGCAGGATATAATAGGATTAAAGAAGAAATTGAGGAGGTAGAAGAAAATGTACTTCGACGAGATGATCAGGAAAGAAATGAAAACGAGCGAGTTCTCCGAAATGGAGAGTACGGACGAGATAATAGAGAAAATCAGGGAGAATACGCTAAACAGCTTGGAGGAACAGGTGGACTTCATGAAAGAATTCCCGAATCCGACTTACGCAGTGATGAGGCTCACTTACCTTTCAGAGAGCGAGGAGCAGAGGCACTTCGAGATGTTGGTAGACCTATACAAGGAGAAGAAACTGACAGGACACCTGATGGATATTCAGAAACAGGCGATAGAGTTTATGAGAACAGAAAAACCGAAACTGATGGCAGCTTGGAAGATAGAGGGCGAGAACAATCCGCAGTATGGGGTGATGATTTCAGCACTGAAAGAGATGACCATCAAGGAAATCGTGGAAATCTAAAAGAAAATACTGAAATAGAGATAAGAGAAGCTGATAAGGCGTCTTTTTCTTTGCCTGAAAATTCTTATGGACAGATGAGGCTTACTATTCCTCTTAATCAGAAAGATATAGACACTATCCTTATTAACGGAGGAAACCATGATGGCGGCAGACTTCCTATCATTGCTGAGTTTTCTAAAGGAAAGAGAAATGAAGAATTGGGAGAATACCTCCAAGATACCTTTAGAGGAGGAAACGGATTTTACATTGGTGAAAGAGAGGTATCTTCCTGGTATTCGGATAAAGGCATTCATTTGACTTACGGGACTTCTGCAAGAGAAGATAATACACAAATTTTAAGCTGGAGTGATGCAGCAAGTAGGATAAATGAACTTCTTGACAGAGGTGAGTTTGCCACAAATGTAGAACTTTCTGAAGCATATGATTATGAAAGGGACAGAATTTCAGAGTCATTATGGTATCTATACCATGATTTAAGCGAAGAAGGAAAAGCACAGGGTTATTTTGATTTTATAGAAAGAGGTGGTGGCTTTCCGGAAGAAACGAAAAGACTATCTGAGGCATTAAAAAATCCTGAATACCTAAAGGACACAATTAAAGAATACAGTAGGTTCTTAGCAGGCTACAAAGAAAACAGAGGTGTACTAAGATTTCATTATCACAAGGTAGATAGCCTTTATCAGAGATTACAGGAACTTGAGCTGACACGAAAGGAATATAGTACCAATTTGACAGAACTTCCTAAAGTAAAGCCATTTATTACAGATGACGAAGTTCTTGCTACCCTGTCAAGAGGAAGCGGAATAGATAAGGGAAAAGAGCGAATTACAAAATTTTTCAAAGAAAACCATACACTTCAAGAAAAAGCAAATTTCTTAAAAGATGAGTATGGCATAGGTGGAAGCTCTCATGCTGTTTCAGGTGCAATGGGAAGCGATGAATGGCACGATGCAAAGGGACTTAAATTGCAAAAGAAAGATTGCAGTGATGTATTTCTTACTTGGTCAAGCGTGGCAAAGCATATTGATGAGCTGCTTTCTAAAAATCTGTATGAAGAAAAGAAAATAGAAAGTAAGGCAGAGATAGAAGAAGCAAAAGCACCACAATATTATTCTAAAGATGATCCTGAAAACTTAATTACCGATGAAATGCTTGAAAGAGTGCCTGAGCTTTATGCACAGGAAGATGTATCTTTAGCAGATAAGCAAGTTCATGCTGCATATATTATTCCGTTTAGAAGTAATTGGACTTGGTATATGACAGAATACGATAGGGAAAGTGGAGATGCCTTTGGACTTGTACTTGGTATTGAACCTGAATGGGGATATTTCAATCTTGAAGAATTGAAAGAATTAAATGCCCAAAGGCTTATTTTAGAAGATTTTCCAAAGACCTTTAGAGAACTTAAAGATACGGAACTTGTTAAGCAGATGGATGAGCAGGAGCTTCAGTCAGTCTTTAACGGAGAACTTAGTTTTGAAGAAGAAACAGAGCTTGAAGTACCTGAAGAAGTAGAAGAAAGAATAGCTGCAACACCTGTTCAGGGAACACTATTTGATTACCTCAAAGAAAGAGAAGAAGTAGAGCTTAATGAAAAAGAGGAAAGCCTTGCAGATGAATTTGCAGTTAAAACAGGCGATACCGTATATTTCAACCATGAAGAATACAGGGTTAGGGAGATTACTAAAAACCAAATTACAGGAAGAAATGATTTATGGCTTGATCCTTCTCGAACCGGCAATCATCAAATCCCGATTGTAGCCTTTGAAGATAATGAGGACTTATTAAAGCAGGTAAGTCTTGAAAGACCGAACTTTATTGTTGGTGATGAAGTCAGATACAAGGATAAAGACTATACCATAACACGCTTTGATGATATGGGAAATAACCTAAAGACAATAACAGTCAAGGACAATACCGAATATCTTGGCGGTATGATAACAGGCTCCGATGTCATTCCTTATCGTCTGGAAAGCGACCTTGAGAGGGTATTTCAAAATCAAACATATAAACAGCCAGAGCAGAATACTGAAGAAACTCAAATAAGGAAAGGGGAAGCTCATAACTTCAAAATTACGGAAGAAACGCTCCCGGACAAGTTATCTCCAAGTGAAAGGTTAAATAATAACCTTGAAGCAATCTCTATGCTGAGTCGCATTGAAAGCGGACAAAGAAAGCTTGACAGTACAGCTCAGGAAGTTTTAGCAAAGTATGTAGGCTGGGGCGGACTTTCCGAAGTTTTTGACGAAAGCAGAGAAGGACAGTGGAAAGAAGCGAGGAGTTTCTTAAAAGAAAATCTATCGCAGGCAGAATACGAAGCTGCAAGAGAATCTACTTTAACGAGCTTTTACACGCCGAAAACTGTCATAGACGGAATGTATAAGACGCTTTCGGATATGGGATTTAAACAGGGAAACATTTTAGAGCCAAGTATGGGAATAGGAAACTTTATAGGTAATATCCCTGATAAAATGAGTAAGTCAAAGTTTTATGGTGTAGAGCTTGATTCGGTAAGCGGTCGCATAGGAAAACTCTTATACCCTGAAAGCGACATACAGATTAAAGGGTTTGAAGAAACGAGCTTTTCCAATAACTTCTTCGATGCTGTGATTGGAAATGTGCCGTTCGGAGAGTATAAGGTAAATGACAGGGATTATAACAAAAATAATTTCCTTATCCACGATTACTTTTTTGCGAAATCCATTGATAAAGTCAGAAATGGCGGTATCATCGCCTTTATTACATCTTCAGGAACAATGGATAAAAAGGACGAAAGTGTAAGACGCTACCTTGCAGCAAGAGCTGAGTTTTTAGGAGCAATCAGACTTCCTAACAATACTTTTAGAGGCGTTGCCGGAACGGAAGTAACATCAGACATTATTTTCCTAAAGAAAAGAGATAGTATCAGAGAAAGGGATGAGGACTGGATACATCTATCTGAAGATGAAAAGGGACTTGTATATAACAAATACTTTGTAGATCATCCTGAACAAGTGCTTGGTAGTATGGAAGAATTACCCGGAAGATTTGGAAATATCCTTGCTTGTCTGCCTAAAGAAAATACAGAACTAAAGGAGCTACTGACAAAGGCAAGTGAAGAAATATCCAAACATGCTAAGTACGAAGAAATAGAGCTTTTAGATGATGAAATCAGCACAATACCTGCAACAGATGATGTCAAAAACTTTTCCTATACCATTATTGATAATGAGGTGTATTACAGAGAAAACTCACTTTTCGTAAAGAAGGAAGTAACTGATAAGAACAAGGAAAAAATCAAGGATTATCTTGAGTTAAATGAAGTTCTAAAAGATGTTATCTACAAACAGAAAGAGGATTTTTCTGATGATGAAGTTAAGAAAGTTCAGGAGAAGTTAAATGAAGTCTATGACAGCTTCTCTAAAAAGCATGGTTTTGTAAATAACCTTTCTAATACAAGAGCCTTAAAAGAAGATAGTAACTTCCCTTTGGTATCGTCCATAGAAATCCTTGATGAAGAAGAAAACTTTAAGGCAAAGGGAGATATTTTCAGCAAAAGAACTATTACAAAAGCAAAAACAATAGACCATGTAGATACTTCCCTTGAAGCACTTGTATTATCAGTATCCGAAAAAGGTTATGTCGATTTTGACTATATGGAAAGCCTGACAGGAAAAGTGAGACCTGCTCTGATAGAAGAATTAAGGGGAGAAATATACCTAAACATCAGAGAAGAACAAAACTTTTATAGACCGTTATCCTTTAACTTAGAAGATGGGGATTTGCCTTTTGCCTGTGCAAATGGTAGCAATTCATATAAATATGGCTATGTAACAAAAGATGAGTACCTATCAGGAAATATCAGAGATAAGATTGCGATTGTTGACAGTTATCTATCAAAACTTAGACAAACGGAAAGAGAACTACCTCATCTTGGATATGCGGAGGCTGGCAAAGAAAAAGAGCTGATAAGCTATGAGATGAACCGATTGGAATACCAAAAGGCGGAGCTTACGAAAGTTTTACCAAAGGAGCTTGAAGCAAGTGAGATAAATGTTCGTCTTGGAGCAACTTGGATACCGATAAAAGATATAGAAAAGTTTATATTTGAAACACTGAAAACTCCGGGCTGGGCAAGATGGGATATTAAGGTTAAGTTTTCAAATCTTACAAGCGAATGGAATATTGAAGGGAAAAGCAAAGACAGAGGAAATGACCTTGCTGAAATGACTTACGGTACAAGTAGAGTAAGTGCCTATAAGCTGATTGAAGATGCTCTAAACTTAAAAGAAACAAAGGTATTTGACCAGATTGTAAATCCTGACGGCTCGAAAACTTCTGTACTAAATAAAAAGGAAACTCTCCTTGCAGGACAGAAACAAGAGCTTCTAAAGGAAGAATTTAAGAACTGGATATTTAACGATCAGGAAAGAAGAAACAGGCTTGTAAAGCTATATAATGAGCGTTTTAACTCCATCAGAAATCGTGAATTTGACGGCAGCAACCTATCCTTTGAGGGAATGAATACTAAAATAGAGCTTAGACCTCATCAAAGGAACGCTATTGCAAGAAGTTTGTATGGTGGAAATACCTTGCTTGCCCATGTGGTTGGTAGTGGAAAGACCTTTGAGATGGTAGCTTCCGCAATGGAATCTAAAAGGCTTGGAATGTGTAGTAAATCACTCTTTGTTGTGCCGAACCATCTAACAGGACAAATCGGCAGAGAGTTTATGCAGCTCTATCCGTCAGCTAACATTATGGTGGCAGATAAAAGAGACTTTGAGCCGAAAAATAGAAAAAGGTTCATAGGAAGAATTGCAACAGGAGAGTACGATGCGGTTGTAATTGGGCATACGCAATTTGAAAAAATTCCAATGAGTAAGGAATATCAGGAGAAGCATATTCAGGATCAGATTGATGAAATCATAAATTATGTTGAGGAATATAAGCACGACAGAAATCAGAACTTTACGGTAAAACAGCTTGAAAAGACAAAGAAAAAACTGGAAACAAGGCTTGAAAAGTTAAACGATGATTTTAAGAAAGATGATGTCATTACCTTTGAGGAACTTGGCGTTGATAAGCTCTTTATCGACGAAGCACATAATTACAAAAATCTCTATCTCTACACAAAAATGAGAAATGTAGCAGGCATCGGTCAAAGTGAAGCATTTAAGTCCTCCGATATGTTTATGAAGTGTAGATATATGGATGAAATGACGGGTGGAAAAGGTATTGTATTTGCCACAGGAACTCCTGTATCAAATTCCATGACGGAACTTTATACAATGCAGCGTTATCTTCAGTATGAAAGCCTTAAAAAGAATAATTTAGAACATTTTGATAGCTGGGCATCTACATTTGGTGAAACACAGTCTGCCTTTGAACTATCTCCGGAGGGAACAGGGTACAGAGTTAAGACAAGATTTTCAAAGTTTTACAACTTGCCTGAGCTTATGAGTATGTTTAAGGAAGTAGCGGATATTCAGACAGCGGATATGCTCAATCTTCCAACACCTGAAGCACGCTATGAGGTTATTAAGACTTTGCCAAGTGAGGAGCAAAAGGAAATCCTAAAGAGCTTATCCGAAAGAGCTGATGATGTCAGAAACAGAGTGGTAGAACCTGATGAAGATAATATGCTGAAAATCACCAATGACGGTAAGAAACTTGCCTTAGACCAGCGTTTAATCAATCCTCTACTACCCGATAATCCTGACAGCAAGGTCAATGTCTGCGTGAAAAATGTGTTTGCCATTTGGGATAAGACAAAAGATGATAGGTCAACACAGCTTCTATTTTCCGATATGTCCACACCGAAAGGCGATGGAGAGTTTAATATCTATGATGATATTAGAGAAAAACTTGTCGCAATGGGCATACCAAAAGAAGAAATAGCATTTATCCATGAAGCTAATTCAGATAAACAAAAAGATGAACTCTTTGCAAAGGTAAGAAAAGGAGATGTGAGGATATTACTCGGCTCTACTCAGAAGATGGGAGCCGGCACGAATGTTCAAAACAAATTGGTTGCAATTCATGACCTCGATGTCCCATGGCGTCCTGCTGATTTAGAACAGAGAGCAGGAAGAATTGTAAGACAGGGTAATGAAAACAAAGAAGTGAATATTTATCGTTATGTAACGGAGAATACCTTTGATGCGTATCTTTGGCAGACCATAGAGAATAAGCAGAAATTCATTTCTCAGATAATGACCAGTAAAACACCTGTCAGAGTGGCGGAAGATGTTGACGAAAGCTCACTTAACTATGCAGAGATAAAAGCCCTTGCAACAGGAGATCCGAAGATTAAAGAAAAGATGGACTTGGATAACGAGGTTACGAAACTTAAAATGCTTGAAGCAAACTATAAGTCCAACCGTTACAGATTAGAGGATAAGGTGGCGAAAAACTATCCTGAAGAAATCGCAAGAACGGAAAAACTCATCGAAGATGTCAAGAAAGATATATCTGATGTAGAGCCTAAAGCGGAAGGCGAGGAAAAGTTTACTTCTATTACCATTTCAGGAGAAAAGATTACCGATAAGAAATTAGCCGGAGAAAGACTGCTTGAAGCTATTTCAAAGGTTAAAATCAATGAAAGCAAGGTGATAGGCAAGTATAGAAATATGGATTTAGAGGTAAGCTATAACTTCTTTACCAATGAGCATAACTTTAGCCTAAACGGTGCTGCAAAGCATTCAGGAGAGCTTGGAACAAGTGCGGATGGTAACATTACAAGATTGGATAACGCTCTTGAGAAAATGCCTGAAAAATTAAACAGACTTGAAGAAAAACTTATTAGCACAAAGGAACAACTGGAAAATGCCAAAGAAGAATTAAAAAAGCCTTTTGAAAAAGCCGATGAGCTGAACAGTAAGGTATTAAGACTTGCAGAACTGAATAAGCTCCTTGATATGGGAGAAGTGGAAGAAAAGAGAAATGATAATCCGCTTATAGAAGATGTAAAAAGAGCAATCATTGACTTCTGTAATAGAGAGTACGAAGAAAATCATAGCTATGATGAATTTAATACCTTGTACCCTGACTTAAAACATATCGGTATCGCCTATACCAATACACCGGATGAAAGGCATGGTATTCAATCTGAGCTTGATTTAGAGGAGAAAACTTGGACGCAGTACATTGATGATACGCCTATCAAAACAGAGAGCTTTGATTACGAGAATAAAGGAGGAAACGAAGCTCTAAGGAACATGAAAAATGAAATAGAAATGTCCTCTTTTAGTGATTTAGTTTATATTGATTCCGAAGATTTAAGAGCAGCAACGGGACTCGATATTGATGATGAAGGAAACTTCTATGATCCGCTTGCAAAAGACCTCGATAATGATGGTATCATCGACAGATATGACAATGATTTCAGGGACAGCGATTACTTTGAATCAACCTATGATGTGGAAGATAATCTCCACACAAAAGAAGAAACTTCCCGAAGAATAGAAGATAAACCGTCTATTTTAGGTCAGATAAGAGCATATCAAAATGAAAACAAAACAGAAGAAAAACAAACAACAAAAGAACAGGAGTATGTACGATAAGGGAGCGAAAAGCTCCCTTTTACCATGAAAGGAGATAAAAACATGGATTACAAAACAATGAGATATAGAATCGAAGATATGATAAATGATAACCATAAAGACTTTGTAAAAGCGGTTATCAGTATGGAAAAAGGTATCAACGATGAAACTGCCTTAGATAAGCTATATGATGCCTATATGGACAATGATACCGTTAATTTGCTGCATGAGGAATTTGACTATATGATTGAAGATTTAAAAGAACAGGGACAGATAAAAGACCTGCCTTATGTTCAGGAGGAGAAAGACAACCTTATAAATATTGTGGGTAATATTGTAGGCAATGTCGATGTAGTTGAAAGAGAGAATAAGAATGGAGAAGCCTTTAAGGTGGCAAATTTCTCCGTTGTATCTAAAGATGATGAGGGTAATAAGGTATATCATAATTGCTCTGCCTATGGAGAAAAAAGTGATATTCCAAAGGACTTTAAGCAGGGAGATTTTGTGAAGCTCTTTGGACAGATAAGGACTTCCATTGACGATAATGGCAAGGAGCATAGCAATGTGAGGATACTTTCTTCAAAGCTCTTAAAGGCAAAGGAACAAATGAAAGGACAGGAGGAAAAGAAAGAATCTGTACTTGGAGCTATCAAGAAATATCAGGCTGAAGATAAAGAAAAGCCTAAAGAAAAGAAAGAAGCATCAAAAGAGGCTGAGAGATAAACTTATGGTCGGTGTGGTCTTAGGGCTGCACCGACTATTTTTTTTATTTTTGCGAGTTCGATTAAAGGGGATATTTTTATGAAAAAAGTATATTTTATGGTATAATACAATAAATATAGTTTTCTTGAACGGAGGATAAGAATGAGGATTTTTAGTTATAAAAGATTGTTCAAAAAACTCATTGATTTAGATATGACAAATAACGAATTGATGGAAAAGGCAAAAGTGAGTAAAAGTACATTTTACAAAATGAAGAATGGGCAAAATGTAACTACGGATGTTTTGCTTAGAATTTGCAACGCTTTAGATTGTGATATTGATGAAATAGTTGAGTGTATAAAGCAATAATAAAAAAAGGAGGATAGAAAATGATTTTAAAAAAGATGAAAGTTAAAAATTTTAGGTTATTAAAAAATTTTGAATTAGATTTTAAAGATGAATTGTCTTTAGTTATAGGTAAAAATAATTGTGGAAAAACATCAGCCCTTATTATTTTAGATAAGATGTTAAATTCATCTAAAGTGATGTGGGAAGATATAAATTTGGAATGTCAGAAAGAACTTTATGAAAAAATAATTGATTTTGATATATCTGAGCAAGAGAAAGTTACATCATTAGAAACTGTTAATCTGCAATTATTTATTGAATATGATGATAATGATTCATATGCAAATATTCAAAAATTCATGATGGATTTAAACCCAGAAAATAACATTATAGTATTAGAATTTATTTCGTTAATAGCTGCAAAAAAAATCATAGAATTAAAAAACATTATTAGTAGAAAAAATATTGAAGATTTTAAATCATTTTCCAAATTTATGAGTAAGAATTTTGCAAACCTCTTTGAAACGAAAAAATATTCAAGAGGGTTTGATGTTGAAGCAAACAAAATAACGCAAGATAGATCAGAAGAAATTGATAATAAAGATATTCAGAAAGTCATTAAAGTGGTAGGAATAAGAGCTGATCGAGCGGTTTCTAATGATGATCGTAATCATGTCTTATCTGGGTTAACTGGTAAATATTTCAGTTCTTATAAAGCTGCAAAAGATGAAAGTGAGTCGGTATTTACAAGACTTGAAGAAAAATTGGAGGAAGCCGATAAAGAATTATATAAGATTTACAATGGAGAAAAAAGTGAAGGTGAAGAACCCATTGATGGTATTTTTAGTGATGTTATAGATGTTATTAAAACTTATGGTGGTGCAGAAAATGGAATTGATATAGCAATAGAGTCATCTATTTCAGAGAAAAATTTATTGTCAGATAATACAAACTTAAGTTATAGACAAGGGGGAGATTGTTCGCTTCCAGAAACATATAATGGGTTAGGGTATTTGAATTTAATTGGTATTTTATTTGAGATTGAAACCAGGATACAGGAATTATTTGAACAACCAGCAGATATAAATCTCTTATATATTGAAGAACCTGAAGCACATACACACCCTCAGTTACAGTATATATTTATAAGAAATATTAAATCTCATATCAAAGCACATAGAAATAAGTTGTTGAAAGAAAAGAATAAGCAGTTACAGATTTTAATAACTTCGCATTCATCACATATAGTTTCTGAATGTAACTTTGATGACATTATATATTTGAAGAAAAACGGGAATACGGTTATAGCTAAGAGCTTTAATTCTTTAAAAGAAGAGTATGGTGGAGATGAACAGAAAGGATTTAAGTTTGTAAAACAATATCTGACAATGAATAGAAGTGAACTTTTCTTTGCTGATAAAGCTATTTGTATAGAAGGAGATACCGAACGAATTTTAATGCCAATGATGATGCATAAGATTGATAGTAAAGAAAAGCCAAAAGCAGATCTTATACCACTATTATCACAGAATATTTCTATAATAGAAGTTGGAGCGCATTCACATATCTTTATTCCATTATTTGAGTTTTTAGGTATTAAGGTTTTAATAATCACAGATATAGATGCCGCTACTAAAAATAACAATGGGAGATATGTAAAATCACACCCTCAGGAAGCAAAGTATACAAGCAACGTTTCCATAAAAGATTTTTTCAAAGATACTTGTCTTGATGAGTCAAATAATGAATTTGAGGAACTTTTAAAAAAAACACCTGAGGATAAAATTAAAAATAATATAAGAATAGCTTATCAAATACCGGAAACTGATGGTGAGTACCAAGCAAGTAGTTTTGAAGATGCATTTATAGCGTTAAATAAAGACTTTATATTAAAGAATAAAGAAGGGCTTTGTGAATATGGAGCTTTAAAAGATTTTTCGAATGATGAAATAGAAAATGGTGATTATTATAATTTTGCTTTGAATAATGTGAAAAAGAAATCGGCATTTGCATCAAGCTTATTGTATTTTGATGATGAGAATGGCGAAGAAGATGAAAAATGGGCAGTTCCACATTATATTGAGGAGGGCTTATTATGGATACGCTAACATTGGAAAAAGAAGTATTAGAAGCTCTTCAATGTATAAAAAATGGTGAAAATTTCATTTTAGAAGGTGGAGCTGGGAGTGGAAAAACATACTCCTTAATTTCCTTGATAAATGCACTTACAGAGGAATTACCAGATATTAAGATAGTATGCATTACATATACAAATAATGCGGTTGCAGAAATTTTATCAAGAATAGAAAATGAGAATATTTGGGTTTCAACAATCCATGAGTTTATATGGGAGCTTATTAGAAAATATCAGAATGAAATAAAGGATATTTTAGTAGAACTTATTAATGATGAAGGTGAAAAGAACTTTAAAAAGCCAAAGGATTTTGATGATGATTTAATTTCTAAAGATTACTTCAAAAATCTTTATGTGGATTATGACGAGTATTATTCCGTAACGCCAAATGTTGAAAATAAAGTTAAAATCAGCCATGATCACATTTTGATTGTTGCAGAAAAAATGTTTGAGAAATACAAAAAAATAGCGGACATTTTAAAGGATATTGCAGATTGCATTTTTGTTGATGAATATCAAGATACGAGTCCTTTAGTTACTGATATTTTATTAAAACATCTTGAGCAAAGTGGTAAGAAAAATGTAATTGGTTTTTTTGGGGATTCAATGCAGTCTATATATGACGACGGAGTTGGTAATTTAAATCCATATAATTTAACTAAAATAGTAAAGACGCAAAACCGAAGAAATCCAAGAGTCGTAATCGAAGTAGCTAATAAATTTAGAGATGATGATATTGAGCAAGTTCCATCAGAAGATATAAATGCACCTAATATGGAGAATGGCACTATTATAGAAGGTAGTATTAAATTTTTATATGGAAATGAAGCAGATGATTTTATAAGTGTAAAGGAGAAGAATATTTTTGAATCATGGGATTTTTCTGATGGAAAACAAACAAAAGAGTTAAGGCTAACACATAAATATAATGCTGAAATGGTGGGATTTAAAGACTTATATGATCTATATAATGCTGATTTAATAATTACGCTTATAAGCAAGATAAAGGAAAAAATTGATAAGGAAAATTTAGACAGTGATAAGACTTTGGGAGAATTGGCATTAGAGGTAAAACCTACATATAAGAAAGTAGAGTTGCTGGATCAAATTAACGGAAACGAAATTTATCAGTCAATATACAGTGTTTTAGAAGGTATGTCATGGGAAGAAGCTTGCGAAAAATGTAGAGTTACTAAGGAATCACTTATGTCATATAAATTAAATGGGATGAGTGGTAGATATGAAGCTAATTCTTATAGAGATAGGATTTTACGCAGATTAGATATATTAGAGGAGATTATTGAATTATATGAGGCTAATAAATTTAATGATTTTCTACGAATAACAAAATTTTCTATTCATAATAGGAATGATAAGATTTGCCTTAAGCAAGCAATTGATTATCTTGTAAGTGAAGATAATCAAACGATAGAAGATGTTTTAAAATTTGCAGAAGTAAAAGGGTTACTAAAAGAAGATGAATTATTCAATGATTATATTTTAAATAAAGGGTTTTATTTATGGGAGAGAATAAAAAAGATAACATTTAATCAATATAGAAAAAGTATTTTATATTTAAAAGAATTTTCACCAATTTGTACTCAACATAGTGTTAAGGGTAGTGAATATGACAATGTACTTCTTGTATTAGAGTCTGATTGGAATAAATACGATTTTAATACATTATTTGGAAAGGGATCTCCAAATTCTAACGTTCAGCTAAGAACGAAAAAATTATTTTATGTATGTATAACGAGAGCAAAAAAGAATTTAATAGTATATATGCCTACTAATGATTCTGACATATTGGATAAAGCAAAAGAGTTTTTTGGAGAAGTAAATGTTATGGATATTTCTTCGATTGAATAAAGGAGATGGCTATCTCTCCATCTCCTTACCCATATAGATCCCATAGTTTTTGCGTATCTTGTAAAGCTCTTCCATTGTGGATTTTGAGGAAGAATACTCTTGCATGAGGGTATTCTTTTTTTCTTGCAATTTATCAAGCCTATTCAAAATCTCATTTGAATTTGGAAGCTTGGAATAAGATTTTTTAAGTTCAGAAAGAGCATTTTCATAGAGGGTAATCTGAGCTTTGTATTCTTTGAAAAATGCCCTATCAGACGGATTCGCCTTATATTCCTTGTAATAGGCACGATATTTTTTGACAATATGAACTTGCTCCATCATAGTGGATAACTGTTCCATTTCCTTATCAATCGTTTTGATTTTATCCTGTAAATTTTGTCTTTCATCAGCACTTTTCTTGATAAATTCATCAAGTTGCTGAACGGATTTTATGCCATGTTCTCTGATAAAGATAACGGATTCTGCCATTGTATTAAGGTTATGTTTCGTTGCCCAATATTCATAGCCTTTACTTTCTTTTACCTTTGTATTGGTGTTCATATCAATGATATTTCCGATGCGTTTTTTAATAGGAGAAGTCTTAATCATTTCCCTTTCTGCTATGCGTTCTTTTAATCGTTCTTCAGTATAATCTTCGCCAATGGTCTTAGCTCTTGTAAATCTCGGTTTATCTTTCGGCTTAAAAGCGATATGCTTACCGTACTTAATTTCATAGCCAAGCTCAGCCATCTTCTTTAGAAATTCCTCCCAATCCTTAGACTGTTTTATCATACGATCAATGTCAAATTGTAACTTGTTTTTCCAAGAAGTCCCTTTCTTTGTCTGTTCATTTTCATACCAAGACTTTCCGCTCGTCTTGTATTTTTTCTTGTAGCTTTCGTAGTATTCATCAATGACGGAAAGGTTATTTTCCTTGCACAGCTTATCATTCTGGTAGCGGATCTTATGGTAGCTTTTCTTATTGGATTGATAGCACTTGCCGGTAACCATATTCACATTGTTGAAGATGATATGATTATGGATATGTCCTTTATCTATGTGCGTCGATAACACAAACTCATACTCATTTTTGAGTATCTTTTTACATAACTCAAGACCGATTTGATGTGCCATTTCAGGGTTTGTTTCTCCCGGTAAAAAAGATTGAATCAGATGTCTTGCAAGGACAGTTCCCTTAGTTCCCGCCTCCACTCTTGTCCTTAAAAACTGAGTATGAGCAGTTGACTGATGGCATTTATGCGTGCTGACTAAAATCTGCTCATCTGTTTTATCTCCATTTACAATGTAGTCGATAGCAAGATTAAGAGTCGATTTTATGGGATGTATTTTTGTAATAGCCATAAAAACTAATCACCTCCGGAAGTTCTGTTAAGGAGCAGAAAATGAATTTGCCACAGTTCTTTTGAGAAATGTTCAATCTCTTTTTTCATGTCATTGATGTCCTCTTTATAGATTATGCCTGTCGAATTAACTCGCTTTGCAATCTGATTTATGTTGTTTGTGGCATTGGAAAGCAAGCCTTGTAGATCTCTGAAAGGCTCTAAATCAACTTGATAAATCTCTTTTTCTAAAACGCACTTGCGGATAAAATGGCTCATATTTTTACACTTCGCAAGTTTTCTTTTCTCCTCAAAAAGAGCCTTTTCTTCTTCTGTCAATTTAATTTCAAGGCGTTCATTTCGTATTCTATTTGCCATAGGTAAATCCTCCTTTGAATGTATTTCGGGGTCTTAGGGTACACCCTAACAAGTTAAAAATTGATAAAAAAAGAAGCAGATCCCAAAGGGCTGCTTCATCAATTTTTTCGTAAGTGTCCGTACACTTACTGTGCTTGCTCATATACTAATAGTATAAGAACAGCTCTAAGCATAGTTCTTAAAAATGAACCTAATCATCTATGATAAAATTATAGATATTAGGGATGAAATGAGATTGTTTTATGTGCTTGCTATAAAAGAATGAATTAGATAGCACGAGGTAAGCAAGTTTTAAATTTAATCATATTATATGATAGTTCAGTAAATATTTATAGCTCTTGATTTTTATAATATAAATGACAGTATACATGATTCCGTTATCACAAATGAGATAAATGACTTTTAACCATTTTTTTCAAGCGCTACCTTACCAATATACAAAAGGAATTGTATTAATAATTAACAGATGAAATCCTAAAGTTTGTTGGAAAGAGTATATCTTTCAGGAATTGGTCGATCTGATTTACAACCACAAGGAAAATTATATCATATTATCCTCAGCGGTTAAATATCTTGGTACACAGACCAAAGCAATGCAAGTGTTATAGTTCAGCCTGGAATTGAAAAAAATGAGGGTGACTGGAAGATTATAAAGCAAATCTTATTAACAATTAAAAGACCTGAAAAATAAAAGCTTATTAATCTTCAGGTTTTTACCTTGGTAAATAGGTTACAATTTACAGCTGTAATGTTTTAATTGTGTCTAAATCCTTTGTAACTATAGCCGTATCAAATCTTACTTCAAATAAAATCAAGGATTTTCCTGCATATTCTATAGTATCTTTATAATCCGGAATTTTAGCAATAAATTGCTCAGCAATATCAAAAATAGTTTTGGAACTTTTTTGAACTATCCCCTTAGCTTTAACGTGTTCATTTCCTGAGTGAGGAATTGTGGTAAATGCCACATATGGATTTGATTTTATTTCTTTGATTTTGTCGTTTCCTTTAAAAGACGAAAAGTAAAGTATATTTTCAGCCGGCTCAAAATAAAAATTTACTATTCTCACATTTGGAACATTATTTACAGATGTTGCTAAAGCTATTTCTGTTTGTTCAGCCATAATTTTTAAAAATTCTGTTTTTGTATTCATTTAAGAAGACCTCCTTTTTTGGATACTTTAATTATACGGAATAAAAGTATCAAATTCTGAAACCTTTAAAATTTAGCTACAAACTTAAAGAGATTTGATATAAGTCATATTATCTTCTATTTTTTTAATAATCAATTCTTTTAATTCAGGTGGATTAATTGAAATAATTTCTTTTCCAAAAATAGAAAAGTAGCTTGAGATAAAATCTTCCTCATTTTTGTTGTAGTATCCTTTGATAATCGGTGTATTGTTACACCAAATTAATGACATTGATGGATAATTTTCTTTTATAAATAAATCTACACCTTTTTTTGTTATACTTACTTCAAAATCAGTAGAATTCTTTTCCTTGAAATTATTTTTTTTCAAAATTTCAATTCTATAGTTGTCAACAGGCTCTTTATTTTCATTGATAGATAAAGAAAGAATTTTATCACAACGAAATACTTGCATTTTGTCAGTATCATAATTATATGCTGTCACATACCATTGACCAAACGATGTAGATATATTCAAAAATTGTACAGTGTATTTATAATCATTATTTTTGCTTTTATAAGTAATATCACATACAGAATAGTTAATTGATAAATACAATACATCTTTCAAAAATGGACAATTATTCACTTGCTTTAACGATGCAAAGCTGAATACTGTTTCCATTCTGTCCAAATTCAGCTTATGTTCTTTAGAGATACAGGATTCAAATTTTAGTTTTAGTTTCTGTAGGTCTAAATCAAAAGGAGTAGATTGATACTCTTTTAGTGTCAGCATGGAGAAGTACATCGCATACATTTCATCAGTGGTAAAAATAATAGGTGAAAGTAATCGGTTTTTTAAAAATCCCATACCGGCCATCCCTGCCATGTTCCGAAAATATTGGCATTCCAATCTGTTCTAAAGATTGAACATCTCTAATTGCAGTGCTTCTTGAGATATTATATTTCTCCATCAAATCTGTTAAGTTAAAATAGCTCTTATTATTTAAATATATCATCATATCATTAAGTCGCTCTGATTTATTCATTCAAACATCTCCTCTAAACATAAAGGTGTCATATTTTGAAACCTATATACATTATACTATTAAGTAAAAGAAAAATACGAGGTGAAAACAAATGGTCAGAAAATTATTTTTAACATCTTATTTTAAAGAAGTAGCTACTTTTCTTCCTGAATTTGCAGGTGAATTATATGAAAAAAAGATAGTGTTTATACCAACAGCAAGTAATGTTGAAAAAGTTAATTTCTTTGTGAATTCAGGAAAGAAAGCGTTAGAAAACTTAGGGGCGATTGTTGATGTACTGGATTTATCAACGGCAAATGAAAAGGAGATGAAAGCTAAGATAGCTGATAACGACATAATCTATGTTACCGGCGGAAATACATTCTTTTTATTGCAGGAAATGAAGAGAACAGGTGCAGACGTACTAATTAAAAATGCAATAAATTCGGGGAAAATTTATATAGGGGAATCTGCGGGAGCAATCATTACAGCTCCTAATATTGAATATATAAGTTCTATGGATAGTATAAAAAAAGCCCCCAATTTAAGTAATTATGAAGCGCTTAGGATAGTAGATTTCTATACTGTTCCTCATTATTTGAATTCACCTTTTCAAAAAATAACAAGTAATATTGTAGAACAATATTCGACAAAATTAACCTTGCAACCAATAAGTAATAACGAGGTTGTTTTGGTGAAAGGTGATAAGTTAACGATTCTGAAAAATTAGTGTAGGAACTTTAGTGATATTTTATGGAGTACCCATGAGAGGAGTAAAAATGGATTAAACAGTAATGGAGGAATTTACAATGTATTATTCATGGTCTATTAATATTATGAAGATAGTTCATAGATCTTTTTGATACAGGAAAATATAATAAAAAATTAAATATAAAATCTTTTGAAAGATATAGCTTCTTTCATTTTAGAGGACTTCTTATGCTTAAGTGTAGGAGTCCTCCTTTTTTTGCCTGAAAACAAGCAGACAAAAAAGAATGGAGGAAACTTTATGGCAAAAGAGTATTACCTTTATGTCAGAGGGCAAAAGGTGAAAGTCAGTGAAGATATTTATAAAGTCTACTGGCAGGAAAAAGAACACGAAAAGTATTTAGAGCAGGTGGACAAGAAAAACCACTTGCTCTTTTTTTCGTCATTGGATCATGACGGACACTTTGTAGATAATATCGTTGATGAAAGCGTTGATGTAGAAAAAATTGTTGAAACACAGATGATGATTGAAGCAATCAGAAATGCCATATCAAGACTCAACGCAGAAGAAAGAGATATTATTGAACACTTATATTTCAATGATGAAACGGTTCGTTCAGTGGCAAAGCTCAAAAGTATTACACATCCGGCTTTAATCAAAAGAAGAGACAAAATTCTTGAAAAGCTGAAAAAATTTATCGAAGAACTTTAAAACTTCGGTAACCAAAGGGGTCAATTTTTCCTTATGTAAAGTGAAGGGGAGTTTGACCTCCTTTACTTTCTTGGTAAGAGATATGCCTGCTTATGGCAAATAGGAAATTGTAAAGAAAACAATCCCTTTCAAATATTGCTCTTTGACAACTGAATAGACCAAGGTAGGACTTTATCTGCTTGTGGAGAATTATGACTTACGCCATGACCTTTCTGCTGAAAGCAATTTCGGTTTTATGAATACTGGGTTAGCCAAGGATACAAGAAAGTGAGCGATAAATAAGAATACATAAAAAACAGAGGTGGTAATCTGTTCGATGATACAAGTAGTGATAATGATACTTCAATAGTTTAAGCTGCCTCGTCTGGAATAAGAGGCGGAGGTGAGATTCCTATGTAGCAGCCAATGCACCTACCAATGTCATAAAACTTAAAAATGAATTTTAACAAGGAGGATTTAGAATGAATAACGAATTACTAAAATATAGCCTCCAATTATCTATGCTATCTATCTTGCTCTCTAAACATTTACTAAACGATATTGAATACAGAAAGATAAAGTTAAAACTGATGAAAAAGTACAACATTTCAACAGAATTATATTTATAATGTTTTGCGAGTGTGGTATAATTGAACTGCATAGAGAGATACAAAAAGGAGGCGGATGCAGTGAAGAAAGATGTAAAAGTTATTAAAGGTGATACCACACTGAAAAGAACTGCATCAGGCTGTGTTGAACGCTCAATAAAGCGAGTGGCAGCTTATTGCAGAGTTAGTACAGATACTGAAGATCAGATTAACAGCTATAATTCTCAAGTAGAACACTACACAGAATTTATAAAGAAAAATAAAGAGTGGACACTTGCAGGAATATATGCTGATGAAGCGATAACCGGTACACAGGTTGACAGAAGAATTGATTTTCAAAGACTAATCAATGATTGTATGAACGGCGATATAGATATGATAATTACAAAGTCTATATCAAGATTTGCAAGAAATACATTAGACACCTTAAAGTATGTAAGAAAGTTGAAAGAGTTTAATGTTGCGGTCTTTTTTGAAGAGGAAAACATAAACACCTTAACAATGGACGGAGAGTTGCTTTTAACAATTTTAAGTTCAGTTGCGCAACAGGAAGTAGAGAACATTTCAGCCAATGTCAAAAAAGGTTTGAGAATGAAGATGGAAAGAGGAGAAATGGTAGGCTTTCAAGGGTGTTTAGGCTATGACTATGATCCGGAAACTAAAAGCATTTCTATCAATGAAAAAGAAGCTGAGATTGTAAGATATATTTTCAGAAGATATATTGAAGGTGTTGGCGGTATGGTAATCTCCAGAGAACTTGAAGAACAAGGATATTTATCGCCAAGAGGAAATAAAAGATGGACGGAAACAACAGTTTTAGGAATCATAAAAAATGAGAAATATAAAGGGGATCTTATGATGGGAAAGACCTATACGGTTGATCCTATTTCAAAGAGAAGATTGGATAATTTCGGAGAACAGGATAAGTTTTATATAAAGAACCATCACGAGCCAATCATTTCGGAAGAAGATTTTGAAAAAGCTCAAGGTATTAGATTAAGAAGGTCAAAAAACAGAAATACCGTTGCTAATAATGGCGGTAAGAGAGAAAAGTATTCAAGAAAATATGCTTTTAGCAGTATGCTTGAATGTGGATTTTGTGGTCATAATCTTTCAAGAAGAAATTGGCATTCGAGTTCAGAGTATACAAAAGTTATATGGCAGTGTGTCAATGCTACTAAAAACGGAAAGAAGTATTGTCCGCATAGTAAAGGGATTGAAGAAGAAGCCATAGAAAAAGCATTCATGGAAAGTTATCGTCAGGTATGCCACAATAATGTGGAAATTACTAATGAATTCCTTAAAACTGTGGAAGAAGAATTGAAAGACAACAGTTTAGCTAAAGACCTGAAGAAGATAACAAATCAACTTGATAAGATACTAAAGAAAGAAAAGGATCTTGTTGAGTTAAGGCTGAATGAGTCAATCAGCATGGATATATATCAGGATAAGTATAATGAAATAGCTATTAGTAAAGAGAAATTACTTGCAGAAAAAAGGACTTTAGAAGTAACACTCACTGATGAAAAAGCGTTGAAGAAAAGGCTCGAGGGGTTTAAAAAATTACTTGAGTCCAATAAATATCTTGAGGAATTTGATAGGGCAGTATTTGAAAGTATAGTAGATAAAATCATCATTGGGGGAACTAACGATGAAGGTGAAATTGATCCTGCAATGATTACTATCATATATAAGACTGGAAAAAAAGATTCTCAGGACGGAAGATTATTCAAGAGCAGAAGAAAAAATGCCAAGGAAGTTAATGAGGAAACTGACAACAAATTGTATCCTCATTCAAGCGACGAGGTTAATAATTTGTGTTCCTATCCTATGGACAACACATATTGAGGTAGTCGCCTTGCTGGTAAGGAAGCGATAGCGACCGCAACAGCAACCGGGACCGCACATGTCAGGACGGCCCAAGAATGCAAGCCGAAGGCGAAAAGTGATACGAGATAAATGAAATGTCGGAGCCAATAGACTTCGACATTTTTTCTATATTGTGTGAAAACAAATATAGTATAATGAATTATAATATTGTTGCAGTTTATTTATATATAAGTGACGCTATCTTTTGGTAAAAATGAGCTGGATAAAGGTTGAAAAAGAGGCCTACTCCAGAGTGCATTCTTGGACGATATTATGAGAATCTTATCGCTCTGAAGAAAGGCTTTACTACTTATACTACAGGCATAGTAGCGAAGCTTTGAAGTTTATTGAATATAATATGGAGGAAATGCGATGAATGAGAAGGATCACTTTGAATGGATAAGATTTTATAAGGAATTTGCTTTAAATTTATTAGAATATAGAGACAAAAGAAATCAGCTCATAGAAAAAGTCAGGGCGATTTATACTCTGACGGGTATGAACATGCCTACCTTAGAGAGAGAAAACAATCTCGTTGACATAGACCCTTTTACTGTTTTTGGCTTATTCAATAAAAAATTGACAGATGATAAACGTATAGCAATTCTAAAAGCGATTTCTAAGTTATTTAGTATCAAAACCGCCGTACCTGAATCTTTTGATAGTTTGCCGGTACTTAATCCCCAGAATGCAACATTCTACTATTTTATAGGACAACGAGATGATAAGGATATTGATGATCTATGGGGATTGTTTGCCTCGGCCTTGGACTACGCACAAAATCCGACCGTTGAGCATAAGGCGACGGTCTCTCACTATTTTGATTTAGTTATTAATAAAAAAGGTAATGGAAATAGTAAGATTACTATGGGTTTGTATTGGATTTCCCCGGACTCTTTTTTGAATTTGGATAGTAGAAATGAATGGTATATTTATGTATCCGGAAAGATACCTATTAATATTGTAAATACTCTTCCTACTATTGAGCCTAAAATTTCTGCGGATAAATATTTTTTGATAGTAGAACTTTTGCGTAATTATTTACAAAGTTCGGCATGTGAATTGAATGACTTTAAAGAGTTATCCTTTGCTGCATGGAAATATTCGGAGCAAGTTAACCGAGAAAAGCTTGAGAAGAAAAAGGATGCGTCAAAGATAAAGGATACACTTACTGATGATGTTAATACTGTTCATTATTGGATTTTTACGCTTACTGAGAATCTCTCCGTGTGGAATGAATTTTATGATTCAGGTATTATGGCGATGGGGTGGGGAGCACTTGGAAGCCTTCAGGATTTTAAGTCCCAAGATACAATGAAGGTGAAAATGAAGGAGCTTTTTGATGATAAACTTTCCTATAAAAATACATCTCATGCTTTGTGGCAATTTGTGAATGAGATGAAAGTTGATGATATTGTTTTTGTGAAGAGTGGTAAACATCAATTGGTAGGACGAGGGATTGTTACATCAGATTATAAATTTGATATTGAACGTCCTAACGAGTATAAAAATATTCGTCAGGTGAATTGGACCCATAAAGGGGAGTGGTCTTATCCGGGACAAGCGACTAAGTATATGCTTACCGATATTACTGCTTATGGTGATTATGTGAAAGAATTGGCAGCACTATTTGCCGGTGAATCTATTGAAGAAGTTGAGAAATCATATCCTACATATACAAGGGAAGATTTTTTATCGGAAGTTTATATACCCGAAGATGAGTATGACAAATTAGTAGGTATTTTGTCGCTTAAAAAGAATATTATTTTGCAAGGGGCCCCCGGTGTCGGTAAAACCTTTATTGCAAAAAGATTAGCTTTTTCTATGATGGGTATTAAAGATATCGAAAGAGTTATGATGGTACAGTTCCATCAGAGCTATTCTTATGAAGATTTTATTATGGGGTTTAGACCTTCATCCGTTGGATTTGAACTGAAGAGAGGGGCATTTTATAATTTTTGTAAGAAGGCAGAAATTGATAGCGAAAATGATTATTTCTTCGTTATTGATGAAATTAATAGGGGTAATTTAAGTAAAATATTCGGTGAACTATTCATGCTTATTGAGAATGATAAAAGAGGACTTTCTTTACAGCTCCTGTATTCTGATGAGGTGTTCTCCGTTCCGAAGAATATATATATTATAGGTATGATGAATACGGCTGACCGAAGTTTGGCTATGCTTGATTATGCATTAAGAAGAAGATTTGCTTTCTTTGAAATTAAGCCGGGGTTTACTACAGAAGGCTTTAGAGAGTATAGAATGGATTTAGGCAATGAAAGGTTTGATAAGCTGATTACATGCGTTGAGGATTTGAATAATGTAATAGCTAACGATGAATCATTGGGTGAGGGGTTTTGTATAGGGCACAGTTATTTCTGTAATTTGATGCCGGAGACAATTGATGATCAGGTATTATCCGGAATTATTGAGTATGAACTAATTCCTCTTTTGAAAGAATATTGGTTTGATGAGTCGGAAAAGGTAAGGGATTGGAGTATCCGTCTAAGGAGTGCTATTAAGTGATACTTATTCGAAATATCTATTATATGTTATCGTATGCTTTTAAAGGGCTAAACGGGCAAGGATATAAAAGAATAGCAACTGAAGACTTCAATAATACTGAGGAGTTAATGGCAGCAATATTGGCAAAGGGCATCGCTCTTCAGCTAAAACGTGGGCTTGGCAAAGAGTATATACCTAGATCAGAAAAACTTTCGTTTCTTAGAGGTAAAGTTGATATTGCAGCTTCCATAAAGACACAAAGCATGCTTAGCAAAAAGTTAATTTGCATGTATGATGATTTTTCTGTAAATAACACGATGAATCAAATCATTAAGTCAACAGTAATACTTCTTTTTAAAGCAGATATTAGAAAGAGTAGGAAGAAAGAACTTAGAAAGCTAATGATGTTCTTTGCAGATGTAACGACAATTAATTTATATTCTGTAAATTGGAATCGACAATATAACAGCAGCAATCAGTCTTATCAAATGCTGATTTCCATATGCTATTTGGCAGTAAAAGGATTGATTCAGACTAATCAAGACGGGACAATGAAGTTTATGGACTTTATTGATGAACAGCGGATGTGTCGTCTTTATGAAAAATTCATTCTTGAATATTATAAGAGACATTATCCGGAATTATCCGCTAATGCCTCACAAATTCCATGGGCGTTGGATGATAATAGTGGAGATATGCTTCCGATAATGCAGACGGATATTCATCTTCAACGAGGTAATACAGTATTAATTATTGATGCAAAGTATTATGAGAGTACGACACAGATGAGATTTTCCGGACACACGTTGCACTCTAATAACTTATATCAAATGTTTACGTATGTAAAAAATCGCGAATACCAATTTAATACTGATGATCACACCGTTTCAGGTATGTTACTATATGCTAGAACTGATTCCACGATTCAGCCGAATAATGCATATCAGATGCACGGCAATCAAATAAGTATTAGGACATTGGACCTAGGGCTTCCTTTCGAGGATATTGCTGGTCAGTTAGATAGAATTGTAGAAACACATTTTATGGGTATAGTCAAAGTGTAACGTAAAGTCGAGGTGAGTATTATAAACTTTTTTCTTTCGAGTCTGGGATTTTTTATAATAGCCGGCCTTACTTTATCTTTTACCGTGTTTTTGTATATTCGTCTTGTTGTAGCCGTTCGAGAGGGTCGTGACGTGCCTAAGTGGATGTATAAAGTAGGGCATGCCATAAAAGGGCGAGGCAGTGATATATATGAAGATGTTACGGACAGGGCGGCGTTAAATGAAGTCAACATCTATATCATCGGGATATTGGTTGCGAGTGTTTTCGTATATTTTATTTTCTCCGACAAGTATTTTACGAATGATAGGGTTCTGTTCTGGACATATGCGGAGTTTGCCATTGTCGTCGGTCTGAGAATGGTTATAGGCTTGGGGTCTATCATCTTAGATATGGTGCTTCCCTCTAAGGGAAGGTGGGCATATAATCTCAGTTTGTCAGCGGCTGCCAATGCCGTGAAGGGCATGGTTTTTATGTCCGCCTTTGTCTGTGCCTTAGTCTTGAGTATAACGGGACTTCCCGTGAAGGCTCCGGTCGTTCAGGTAGACGGATATAACCTTGTAGTCGGACAAACAAGGGCGCGAGATTTGCTTGATGAAGGATTTTCCTTTGCAGGAAAGACAGAGAACGATATTATTAAAAACAAGAGAAATGACCACTTTTACTATGGTGAGACAGTAGGGCTTGTTAAAGACGGGAACTCGTGCGGATATGTGAACTTGACGCCGGCTCGTGAAGATGAGGGGCGTGTTAAAAACTGTATTGTTACACGCTTCGGTATATCATCAAGAGATGCGATGTTTGATCGAGTAAAAATAGACGACAGATATATTGCGAGCCTATCTCTCGACGAGTTGAAGAAAAAAGATATGAGGGATATTTTTTCCATTTCCCCTGTCAGCTATGAGGAAAATAAGGGGAACAGATACTTTTCCCTTAAAATGCAAACTCATCCGTACGGACTGTGGAATCGATATACCATAGACGTGAACTTTGCCGATGATCATAGGGAGCGTCGTTTTGAAGTATATACACAACATACGATTTGGGAGTAGAACTATATTACACAGAAGAATATGAGTACCCGTGGAAAAGGATAGTAAGGGTGACAATTCATAGGGATGATTTTTATCAGTGTCTTTTATTGGCTGTATTTACTATATGGATAAAGTCATGTCTGCTGTAGGATAGAGTTCAGTAGTAGGGGTAGAATATACTGTGTTTTAAGCGTTTTCGGATAGTGGGGTGGGAGACGATGAAACTATTTGATAACTTTGAAGCTATTAAATTTCCTGAAGAGAATTCAATTTTCATCACGAAGGGAGGATACCTTTACTATATTTATGATTCTGAACATGATTATTGGAAAAAATATAAAAACGCCGGCTGGGACCAATTAACAGTAGGGAATTACCCGGATATTACGAAAGAAGAATTGGTAAAAGCCTTTGGTGGTGAATTTCCTCAATCGGAAACAGATATTCGAAAACATTGTTCCCCGGAAGAATGGCAGGTCATCGACATGCAACTTTTATTAGAACATGATTATGCCGAGTATATGGGAGACAGAAAAATTTATCGGGCTGCGTCGGAATTATTATTTGAATCGGATCTTACATATAAGGCGTACGAGAAGCTCGGTACTCTTTTTGAGGAAGCACGGAAAAATAAAAAAGATGCAGAACAGGTATTGAATGAAATAAAGGAGTTGTACTTTTTTATAACGGGCGGCGAAATTTTTAAAAGAGAAATTGGAATTGTAGACGGATATACAGGGGGATCTTATTTTGATATTATGCCCGTACGAGTTATCGATTACAGTGATACTGATAGCTTAGATAATGTAGCGACCATGGAGGAAGCGGCTATTTGTGTGGAAGAAGATGATGTCAATTCTTATCTTACTCCGTTTCTCTACAAGTATTTCGATGACAATCTGGAAGTTAATAAAAAAAGATTAGACTATTGCTGGGAAGATGAAGAGGGTCGCAAACAGTATGAATACACGAAGGGATTTGAGTGGTATTTAACATATAATTATTATACGTTTGAAGCTATAGAAAATATACTAGTCGATATAAGGGATACAGTAGATGCTTTGTTAACAGGACGGAAAAATGAGTATACGGAAGATCTAAAAATAAAGACCGTGCACAATCAGTCATATACAGAATATTTTAACGCTGAACGAGATATGTATACCGTTGAAGAATGGAAAACCTATGAAAAGGAGCTCCAAGAAACCATTGATGAGCATAGTAAGGGATATCTTGAAGAGCTGAATCTAATTATTGATTTTTATGAACGCTTTGTTTATAGAATGGAATATATGATGCGGATCGGTAAAGAGAAGGGGTATTCCTTTATTTCTTTTTCAGGACCGTAAGAAAGTTTAAAAGCAGTATACTTTTTGAAATTTTCGGGATATAAAGAATACGCAAGTGATAGCATGAATTGTTATGAGTAGTAAAACGAAGAAGTTCGTTTTTATACGCTGAGCGGCGAATTGGTCATACGAAGAAACAGCGATTTATACGAAATGGATTTCCCTGCTTCTCACCTCGATGGCACCTTGTATTGCCGTGTACAGGGCGATCGAATTACCTTGGTTGGAAAGGCTTGCCTGTATTCGGAAGGGGATATACGCGTTTAATAATTGAATAAATTACGCAGTGGACGTGTGATAAATAACGATAACCCGTAGGAAGGATACCTACGGGCTATCGTATTGAACAAAACCGGGAAAATCATGGCAGTTGTGTGTAATAAATGTTTCTGTTTATATATGACTGTGGATTAATTAAAGTAGTTGATGAAAGAGTGTTTTGTAGTGGTTTTGGCGGTTATATTAATAGAAGTTTTCTAAGGAGGTATATGTATGGAACAGGAAAAGAAGGGTGAGCAGGAGTTGCAGGAAGAACAAAAGCCGATTTTGTTGAATGATTTGTTAGGCTTTTCTGAGGAAGAGATGAGTCGAACGAGAGTGAAGTTTAATACATATAACGGGGAAACAGATCCTCTTACACTTTTTATGGAAGGAGATAAGGCGTTAAAAGAAAGGTTACACAAAAATTGGCTGTATCATGTAGGCGAACGGGATAATTTAAAACATGCCGATATTGCTATTTGTCTAGCGAAAATCAGAGGGAATCATTGGCTTCTTACAACAGTTGATGATTTTAAGAAGGATGAAAATGGTGAATATACAGGAATTCCTAAGGAGAAGTATGAACAATATTTCGGCAGAACTATTATAGAATATACACTGACCGGACGAACGATTGTAAGACACTTTGATCGGTATGCCGCCGAACTTAAAGTACGACAGATCTTGCCGGGAAAATATGATAATGACGACTTTCCCGGTTATGATAACGTAAAACTTTCATATTCAGATCTAAAGCGTGTCATCGCAAGGAAAGATTGGATTGCCGCTCTCGGGAATCAAAAAGCCGTATATCTCATAACGGATAAAAAGACCGGTAAGTTATATGTAGGGTCGGCTACGGGTGAAGAAATGTTATTGCAAAGATGGAGTCAGTATGCTGCCGACGGTCACGGCGGCAATAAAAAATTAGAAGAATTGGTTAAAGATGAAGGCATTGGTTACGTAGAAAATAACTTTCAGTATTCTATTCTAGAGAACTATAACGGGAGAATTGATGACAAAATTGTTTTGAGACGAGAATCATGGTGGAAAGAAGTCTTGCAGAGTCGTCAGCACGGATATAATGCCAATTAAACTTTGTATACCTACGATTTGCAGATAAAACTGATGTTACGGGAGGTTCTTATGAAGTATTCGGAGTACGGGTTTAGACCCTTATATCATAATTTTTGCATTTTTCCGCTTACAGATAAGATGAAAGAAGTAGTAGGCGAATTTCCCGGGATTGATGTTGCGACGGGAATGTTGACTTACGGATATATTGATCGAGATTGCGGGCTTACACTTGAGGTTTTATGCCTTGTGAAGATAACTGATGCGCAATATGGATTTTTTTCAGGGAACGAGAATATTAGAGCTACTATACGAATAGGTGCTGTAGAGGATGAAGAGTTTGAATTTCTGGGCTATGGTAATGATGAAATTAGTAAAAATTATACGAATAAATTAGACATGTTAAAAGCATATGATGCTGATGAAAGTGTTGAGGAATCACGTTCTCTTATGGCGCTGGATGCTTTTAGGCATGAATACTATGTCGATGATGTTCTTGTCGTTATGTTAAAGGAAAACTTGGATATGGAAGGCTGTTGGGTTCATATAGTCGGACTTGAAGACGGATTCATAACAGGTATTCTTTTGAATGAACCCAATCAAGATTTCGGTTGTCATGAAGGCGATAAAATTGCCTTCGGATTATATGAAAGGTCTGACGGAACGCAGTACCTCGGTGCGGATTGGGATGAAGTGTGAGATCTGAAATGACGACATTAGTAATGTAAAGTTGAATACATCACTTTGATTGGCAAACTCCTCCTTTATTTGGAAACGGGGGGACACCACGTGGAATAATTGAATAGGTTAATTACACATGCGTAAGTGTATATATAAATAAAGATAGCCCGTAAATAAGACTGAGTTACTATATTGGGTTAGAAAGGAAAGTTGTGGCAGTTATACCTGAACTAACCACTAAAGGTTAAAATGTGTTGTAAACGTGAGAGCAAAGGAAGACTATAATATGGCAGATATGGAGAAAGAAATTAAGACGGAGACAGTAGGTTGCGAGATACCCATCTGGCAATTGCGGTTCTCTACACGAACCTGTAATGCCTTGTTAAGGATGGGGATTTATAGTGCTGAAGATTTGAGGAAGACTCCTATTGAATATATAGCTAAACAGAGAAATATAGGGGTAAAAACTCTGGAAGAAATAGTATCAGTTTCAGAAACTTTAGGTGATAATGTGGAACAATTAAAGAAAGCTACTACACTTGAAGCTAGAGTATGGAATACGTTTAGTGACGAACAGCTATTTGAAATGTCTCAGTATTCTATTCATGAATTAAAACTTTCCATGCGTCCATATAACGCACTTAAGCGAAAAAACTATATGACTTTAGATAAGATTGCAATACTTACTACGAAGGATTTGGCCCAAATGGATGGGATTGGGAGTAACTCTATTGATGAAATACAAAATGCTGTTTTTTTGTGGGTCCAAGATCATTTTGGCTTGCAAGAGGATTCTTTAGAAGTGCATATAGATGGATTCTTAAGGAAACTATTGGAAAATGCGGTAAATGAACTAAAGCCGATCTTTTATATACATTGGACAGCTGTATATAAGCTTTTGGTGCAAGCTGGAGCTATAGAGACTCTTCGGTCAAAGAGTCATGATGGACTATTGAGAACTATTTTAGAGCTTCCGGATATCCGTAAAAGAATAAAAAAATTCTGGGATTTAATAGCTGTTAATGGAGTAATTTCAGTATCAACTTTGACTGAAAAGTTAGAATCTCTGGAATTAGTTTTTAATCCGGAAATTCTGGTTGACGTTTCGCTTAATACTCAAATTCTTACTTTACAAAGAGATATCTTTCTAATTGCACGAGATACATTTTTGGAAACTTATGATAAAATTTGTAATCCTGATGATAGAGTGGGACAAATTCTTCAATTTAGAGTTGAGGGAGAGCGCTTGCAAAGCATTGGTGATTTGTATGGATTAACACGTGAACGAGTAAGGCAAATTGTAGCTAAAGAAATAAGTAAATTTCCTCTAGTATATGAAGACTATTTTAGTGAACCGTATCAGTATTTTAGTATGTCTAAAGAGCAGTTTATTAGAGCTTTTCCGGAAGTGTCTGAAGAAGGTTTTGGGTTTTTAGCAATCCGATATAAGAAGGGAATAAATAAGGTAAATGAGGAAGCTGTAAATCGTTATAATGGGTTATGGAAAGAACGATTAAGTGATTTCTTAGATGAAGAGAATGAACTGGATGATCGGAGAACTATTTCGAAAGCAAAACTTGCAATGAGAGTTTTACTTAATAATTTAGATAGACCATTGACTCTTGCAGAGTTTGAATTTGCCTATCACAACTATATGCACACTAGGGGATACCCTGAAAAACGATTGAAATTTAATGTCTGCACTATAAAAAATGTTCTTAGAAGCACAGAACATATAGTGTTTAACCGTGAAAATAAAGTTAGGTATTGTGCTGTTGAATCCAACGAAGTATGGAATAATATTTGCTTTTCTCAATATAAAAATAAGGTGATCTCATGTGAATTAATTTTCCGTGACTATCGGGATTTGATGGATGATTTAGATATTCGGGATGGCTATGAATTGTTCTATGTGATTAAAAATTCATTATCTGTATGGGGTGGCCAATTTTCAATACGTTGTCGAAGAGTACCTACAATAATTTTAGGAGATGCATCAGAAGAGAATCAGGCGGTTCAACTTCTTAAAGAAATCTCTCCTATAAATTTTGCTGATTACTATGAAGCTTATGAAAAAAGATATGGTGTTTGGAGAAACAGCGCACAGGGTAATTCGGCTATTTTTGAAACATTGCAAATATATTATACAAACGGTCAGTATGTAATCGATGTGCCGACTATTAATAAAGCAGATGTTCGATCTTTATGTGTAGCTTTAAGGCAAAGACCGATTTGGTTTATAGAAGACCTGGAAGAACTAGTGGATGAGGTTTGTGTTTATTCAACACGAGAGTGTATTAACCGGGCGGCATTTAAACGAATCGGGTATGCATTACATAATGATTATGTGTATGATGAATCATATGGAACCTCATCCGATCTATTAAATCAAATTGTCTTTTCCAAGGATATTGTTGATTTGAATTTTCTTGATAGGAGATTGATCAACCTACCCTTATTTACTTCTTTACTCAATAAGAAAAAGAATGCGTTGGAATATATAGAGATAAATCCGAAAATCCTTATGTCTTGTGGAAAAGTAAGGGAAGTATACAATCTTTCGCTGGAAGACATTCAAGCAATACAGTTGAGAACCATACAATATAATGAAGATACGTATTTTAATGGACGGACTCTATGGGAGAAAATCAAAGAGATGCCGGCAGTTCAAAAACTGCATGGGAATGATTGGATGTTAACTTGTATTATGAGGCAACAGTCGTCAGTGGCTTCTCTTCGGGTAAAGGGTGGAATTATTCTGTCATTGGATAGCAGTTTATTAAATTTAGGGAGAATTTGTGAGTGGCTTGTATCACTGTCTGGCCCGATGAGTATTGACGCTTTGGCAAGGGTATTTAATGACACATTCGGGACCAGGATTACATCGTGGAAAATCGCGGAGAAAATACGAACTAGTGGATTATGGGATAAAATAGTAACGGATTCAGTAGAGGTGTATATTAATGAATTAGTTGATATGAATATTATAGATAAGACTTTTTAGACTTCAGCTCTCATTTTCTGCAGCTTCTCTCATACAGCTTATAGACTTATAAACGAGGGTGAGGAATAAGACTCGTATTACGATAAATTACGTTAAATATTTAATAGAAACTATAAGACCGAGTCCGACAAATGTCGGTCTCGATCTTATCATGAAGGCATTAGAGAATTTTACTTCAAAAAATCCTTCTACATTTCCATACAGTCGTAGAATCTTTTTTTGAGTAATTTTTGTACATTCACAATTTCCGCTGTCTCTAGTTGTAGTTCATCTTCCCTTTTGTCGAAAACTGCTTCATGGACAAATGATGAGGATCTGAGTTTATTAGCAGATATATAGGCTTGAATAAGTTTGTTTATTTCATCTCTAATGCCAATATAGAAGGTATACATGGATGTTCTTCCTATCTTTGTAGTGTGTGTAATACTGAGTTATTTGTTTATTCGAACGACGGAAAGCGAGAAAAATGAGATTGTGTTATTACTTATAGAGCGTTTTGGTACTTTCCCTTCCTTTACGGCTACTTAGTAAGGGCTTTATACTGAGGTCAAGGTATGAGTATGAAGTGAGGCGGTAGTTGTGACACAAGATGAACGGTTAAATTTTTTAATAGAGGCTTTTAAGGCTGAGTTCAAGGAATATAGAAAGCTATGTGTACCGGCAGATCGTGAAGGGAAACGGCAATTTTTACGTGCTCTTATGAATGTCCGCATGCCCGGGTCCATGAGTGCCGAAGTATTGGCTGTTCAAGATGCGTATTTGCGTGAGCGGGCTGAGGAGAAGGGGATTATAGGATTCCAGGACATTTCCGGCATTCGTGACGGTTTGTCCGTTTGGCAAGGTGATATAACGCGACTTGCTGTCGATGCGATTGTCAATGCGGCTAATTCGGCCATGCTCGGTTGTTTTGTGCCGGGCCATAATTGTATTGACAACTGCATTCAAACTTATGCAGGGATTCAGATGCGGGCAGAATGTGACAGGCAAATGAAGTTATTAAAGCGAGAATACGGGCAGAGCTATGTACAGCCTACGGCTATCCCCCTGCTGACGGACGGGTATAATTTGCCGGCCAAGAAGGTTATTCATATTGTCGGTCCTGTCGTAACGGGATCTCTTACACAAAAGCATAAAACGGAGCTTGCTGCTTGTTATACAAACACTCTGGATTTATGTATGCGTGAAGGTCTAAAAAGTCTTGCTTTTTGCTGTATTTCTACAGGCGTGTTTCATTTTCCTAACGAGGAGGCGGCCGAGATTGCCGTGAACACCGTGAGAGGTTGGCAGGAAACGCATGCGGGTGCTATGGAGTGCATTATCTTTAATGTGTTTAAGGACGAGGATAAAAAGTGTTATGAAGATCTCATGAGGTAAAGACCACTATATAAAAACATGTACTTCGATGACTTAGAGAAAGTGTCGAAGCACGGACAACTACATGAAATGTTGTTCAGTGAAACTTAAATTTGATATATTTAAAAGCGAGATAGAATCCGTATCTTTCAGATTAAGAGGTAAAGCAGGTGACGGTATGGAAGGGAATTTTGAAGACGGTATGATCCGGAAAATAGAGATAGATACGAGTCTTCCTTACGGAGAGGCTTCGGGTGACGGTTGTGAATTTCGTCAGCAATTGACAATAAGCTTGGACGGAACGGTACGTATACAGCGGTGTGGGTATGTGGGTAACAATAAGGTGTTTTTAGAAGACCGGACCCTTACGATGCTTGGTGGCGATGCGGAAGCGCTGTTTTCTTCTTTTGAAGAGTGTGAATTTCCCGAAACGGAATATCCTTTGGACATCAGTGGAGGCATTTATGATGTGAAATTGACCGATACGGACGGCAGCGAATCACGTTATATCGGACGATTGGGAACGGATTTGTTCAGCGATGACAAAAGTTTATCCGATTGTGTTCGTGAAAAAACGGGAATTTCCAATTTATGGGTTTTTGACGGGAACCGTGATTGTATTACGTATTTAAAGATAGAATATGAACGGACGACGACCGTCTGTGCTACGGATATTGACATAGAGCCGTTAAAGTGGACGTATAATGAAGTTTTGACGGTGGATTATGAGACGCAGACCGTAGAAATTTCCCGTAAAATTGCGGACGGTTGCCGCGTGACAAACAGTTATTACGTCGAAGACGGCGTGCGGCGGTTGCTGAAGAGTCTCGATGCGGACGGATTCGATAAGATTGAAGGAAATCCGTCGGATGCCATAGATAATCCTTTGGACCGTTGTCTCTATACGGTAACGCTCATGACGCGGAGACGAGATATGCAGGTGATTGCCGGTTCGTATGATAAACGCAGCCTGCCCGCCATGTGGCCTGATTTGATGAACAAAATCTATTCCTTTATTTCAGCCTACGGAATTGGGGAACTCTTTGATCGCCATACATATGCCAAAGCGAAGCGCTTGTCTACGGACTTTATTTATTGTCAAGTCGCCTTCTCACGCAGCAGTTATACGTACAGCTATATTGCCGATGAAGACATTTACAGAGAGGGTGATTTGGTCGTCGTTCCCGTAGGTCCGAGTAATGACGAACGGGTTGTGCGCATTGAACGCATCGACTATTATTCGGCCGATGAGGTGCCTTATCCTGTAGAAAAGACGAAGCATATAATCAGAAAGTATGAAGAATCGAATTAAGTATGAATTTAACGCACTTGCTTTTTATGAGGGTGAGTGCGTTTGTAGTATAATAACAGTTGAAAGCGAAATGGTTATTGAAGTTTTGTCGTGAGAAAGGATGAGGATCATGAACGATGTAATAAAGGTATTAAAAGAACGACGCAGTGTGCGTAAGTTTAAAGGGGATATGCCGTCGCAGGACTTGGTTGATGAAGTTATTGAAGCGGGTCTTTATGCGCCGAGCGGTAAGGGGCAGCAGTCGGCTATTATTATTGCCGTGACGAATAAGGATGTGCGTGAACGGTTATGTAAGAACAATGTGAAAATCGGCGGTTGGCAGGATGATTTCGATCCTTTTTACGGGGCTCCCGTTATTCTGATTGTCTTAGGTAAAAAAGATTGGCCGACTCATGTGTATGACGGCAGTCTGGTCATGGGAAATTTGATGAATGCCGCTCAGGCCGTAGGGCTTGGCAGCATTTGGATTCATCGGGCCAAGGAAGAGTTCGAAATGCCTGAATACAAACAACTGTTGCTTGATTTGGGCATAGACGGAGAATGGGAAGGTATCGGTCACTGTGCTTTGGGATATGCGGACGGACCCGTAGCGGAAGCGGCTCCTCGCAAGGATAGTCGCGTGTATCGCGTAGAATAGGAGGTCTGTTGTGGAGACGGAACTTACGGGCAAGCAGGCCCCGATTATGCCTGAAGGGGTATTTATTATCGGTACGTATGATGCGAACGGCGTTCCCAATGCTATGAATGCGGCTTGGGGTTCTCAGTCGGATTACGGTGAGATTACTCTCTTTTTGGCACCTCACAAGACGACGGAAAACGTAATAAAAACCGGAGCCTTTACGGTTGCCTTCGGGACGAAAAAGACGGTTGAAATTGTCGATTATTTCGGAATTGAAACGGGGCATAAGGTTAATAAAATCGACAAGGTCGGTTGTCATGTTCATAAGAGTGACCATGTAAATGCACCGATTATAGAAGAATTTCCCTATACCTTGGAATGTACGTGTAAAAGCTATGATACCGAAACGGGAATCCTCATAGGAACTGTCGTGTCGGCCCGGGCGGATGAGTCGATTTTGACAGACGGTGTAGTGGACTATGAAAAGTTGGAACCTCTTGTTTTCGACATTGCCACGCGTACGTATCGGACTATCGGTCCCGTCGTAGCTCCGGCCTTTAAAATCGGCTTGAAGTATAAATAAAAAGTTTATATATTACGAATAAACACCCTTACTCCAAGATATATGGGAAATGTAAATGAACGATGATTCTTTTTTCCGGGTAGGGGTGTTTTTGTATGCTTAGGCTCGGTTTTATGTTAGAATGAAAGCCGTATACATTATGTCATTAAGGAGCAAGGCGGGAATGAAGGATGTCTTACCGTCTATTCGCCGTAAGAGGCAAATACCGACGTTAAACATAACACAAATAAAATATATGGCTGCGGCTCTTACGGTGTGCTTACTGTTTCATACGCTGTTTGCACCTATGGTCGATGTACCCGAATGGTTTATTGCCGTAGGCAGGCCGGCATTGCCCTTGTTTTTGTTCGCCGCGGCGGAAGGGTATGTGCATACTCGTAGCCGGCAGACTTATTTAAAGCGACTTTTGTTGTGCAGCATTCTTATGACGGCGGCGACTTTTGCCGTTCAGGAACTCTTTCCCAATCGCTACGAATTGTCACTTATGGGAAATGCTTTCGGTACGCTGTTTATCTCTGTCCTGTACATGGTCGGTTGGGATAGACTGAATGAGGGATTGGCCTTAAAAGAAAGAAGCAAGATACGGGATGCTCTCTTTGTTTTCCTGCTTCCCGTAGCGGCTATTATGCCCCTTGCCGTTGTAGGAATCTTGGCCGATACGGATATAAATCACGCCGTACTGCAGGTATTGACCTTCCTGGCGTTATGTGTTCCCAATTTTTTTGTCATTTCTCACGGCGTTCTCTATATTCTATTGGGGCTTTTATTATACGTGTTTCATGGAAAAAGAGTTGTTCAAGCGAGTATCGTCATTTTGTACGGCTTGTGGTTCCAGTATATTTATGGCGGCGGCGAATGGTGTATTGCTTTGGCAGCCGTTCCCGTGTGGCTCTATAACGGAGAAAGAGGCGGGGGAAGAAAATCTTTCTTCTATGCTTTTTATCCCGTAGTCGTCATTGTTTTGTATATTCTTTCATGGCTTTTTGACCGATTTATCGTCATGTAGAGCCGGGTATGATAGGGTGTGCACGGCCGAAGTATCGGCCTGCCTATACATTTTTATTATGAGGGGGAGTTTTTATGAAAAAAGTATGGATGGCAGCTGTTTTGACGGCCGCACTTTCCGTAGGAACGGCGGCTTTTGCGGCGGACAGCACGGATTTATCGACATTGCCGCAAGTGTATGCGAAAGACAGCCTTTTTACGCTCGACAAAGAACACGTAGCGGGCGGTAACGGTACTTTGCACGGCAAATTTGCCTTTGCCCGTACATCGGCGACTCCGGAACAGGCTATTAAGGAAATCGGTCGTATGACATTGAACAAGGGAGAGTCCGTAGGGCTTCATACACATGCCGTTAATGAAGATGCGTATATTATCTTGGACGGTGAAGGCATTTTTACGGACAGCAACGGTAAGGAGTATGTTGTTCGTTCCGGCGATATTACCATCGCTCGTCCGGGACAAAAGCATGCGTTGCGCAATGAAAAGAAAAAGCCTTTGGTATTCCTCGATATTATCGCTCAAAACGATACATATGCGGCTAATCATCAACAGGATAAAAAATAACAGGGATTATGGATAAAGCGGAGTTCTTTTATAAGAACTCCGCTTTTGTAAAATCGGGAGGGGAGATGATATAATAAATTACTGCGTAATTATTTTTATCACATAAGGAGAAACGTATGAATAAGAAAAAACTGATTTTCGGCGGGGTCATCCTTGTTCTCGTCTTGGTTGCAGCGTGGTATTTTATGTACTTTACCAAGACATCGGGATATGCTTTGAACCAGGCTCGCGAAGCGTATACAAAGCATGATGTGGCAACCTTCAAAAAGTATGTAGATGTAGAATCTATTGTCGGTAGCGGTTATGATGATTTTGTGGCCGTAGCTATGGAGTCGCCGGAGATTAAAGATAATCCTATGAACGGGTTGGCATCGGCTATGTTCCAAGGCATGAAGGGACAAATCGTACCGATTGTAAGCAGTGAAATTTACAGCAGCGTAGGAAAGAAGTTGGAAGGCGATTTGCCTTCGGCCCAGGATAAAGCGGCTGCCGAAAAGGTAAGACAGGATTCGGGCATTGATGATTTGACATTCAAGGACATAGGGTCTGTAAAAGAAAACGGCGACAGCGCTGTCGTGCCTGTCATATTTACGTCAAAGAGCCTCAATCAGGACTTTACCTTCGAGATTGCTATGGAAAAGAAGGACGGCAACTGGAAGGCCGTTAAGGTCAACAACTTCCAAGACTTCCTTAAACTTGTAGAAAAGCAAAACGATAATCAAAACACTCAGGAACAGTCGGGAAAATAGACAGGTTCCGGGAGGAGCTCTCGCAAGGGAGCTCCTTTTTTGCAGCAAAGGAATCTTGTCGGTCGGATGCACATGTTACAGGTAATAGAAAACATAGTTTTGCAGGAAACGGTTACAGATTTTTAAAAATAGGGTGAGATATGAAGACCTGCATAACGACATATGATATAATTCGCATCATATACACTGGACTATATACACAGAAAGAGGTGCCGTAATGGCTACATTGATGCAAAAAGATGTTTTGTTGGAAGGCGTGTTTCAGGCTTTAGGGTATGCACGTGGGGCTAATGCAGATGAAGCGACTATTAACGAACTGCAGGAATTGAAGCAAAAACTATACAGCTCCAAGCCGGAAGATCTGGATTTTCAGGAAATAATGGCTTATATCAAGGAAAATATTGAGAAATATAAGGGATAAAAGAGACACAGGCCTTATTACGGGTAAATCGTAGCGATACGGTCATAGAGTGCAGGAAACATTAAAGCGGCTATAGCATTTTTGCTATAGCCGCTTATGTATAGACCTTATTTATGTTCGTAGTAGTATCTCGTCCACATGGTGATTTCCTGTAAGGACGGATGGGGAGTCATGGTTTCTCCGATGGTGTAAACGGACTGAGGCACGAGATCGCGAGTCAGGCCGTTTTCACGCAGTTTTTTGACTGTAGGTGAGGCGATTTCCTCATGACGGATGACGAAGGGTTGAGGGCCGGCATTCATAAGGTTAATGAAGGGTTGGATGAGAATAGAGGCTTCGTGTCCGATAATGTGAGCTCCCAAGAGGTGTTTCGTTTTTTTGTCGATGACGAGTTTTACGAAACCGTCGTCGGGATTCCCTTTCTCAAAGCCGAGAGCATAGCCTTTGGCTGCCGTCGAGTAGCGGTTGACGGCAATATCCACGTCGTATCCCGCTTTTTTTGCATTTGCTTCCGTAAGGCCGACTTGAGCCGCTTCGGGATAGGTATAGGTTACTGCCGGGACAAGATCGTATCTGGCCCAACGCCAATCTTTCGGTTCGCGATTTTCAAAGAGATTGTGGGAAATGATTTCCGCTTCGTAGTTGGCTTTGTGGCGGAAGGGAGCTAAGCCGTTAATATCGCCGAGAGCCCAAATTCCTTCAGCCGCCGTTTCAAGAAATTCATTCGTTTCAATGTAGCCTCGTTTGTCTACCGTAACATCCGTGTTTTCCAGGTGCAACAGGTCCGTCGTCGGCTTAACGCCCGGAGCGATAAGAATTTCTTCAGCAGCAACGCTGCCTTCTTCACCTGTCGAACGGTCTTTAAAGCGGAGCACTTTACGTCCGTCTTTTATTTCGACGGAGACCGTGTCTTTATTTAATTCTACGTCTATGCCGTAATTTTTGAATTGTGTGAGCAGGAAGGCCGATACATCTTCGTCATCCTTAGGTAAGAGGCGAACGTTATGTTGAACAATAGTGACCTTTGTACCCGCCGCATTGAAAACATGACCGAACTCACAACCGATAGGGCCGCCGCCGACAATGATTAAACTCTTGTACGGCTTTTGCGGATATTTGTCGCCGAAGAGGCTTTCCGAGGTGACATACCCGGCTTCTTCCAAGCCCGGAAGGACGGGAATATTTGTTTTAGCTCCCGTACCGAGGATGATTTTGTCACCTGAAATATCGGCTTGTGAACCCATAACGTTCGCAATGTGCAGTTCTTTTTTACCGGTAAAAGAAGCCGTACCTTCGTAAATATCGATGTTTTCCATAGACGCGTAGTAGTCTCTGGTTCCTTGAGAGGCGGGATTTAAAAAGCCCCAAAGACGGTCGGAAACGGTTTGCCAATTAATGGCAGCCGGACCGGAGACGACACCGAGGCGTTCCGCTTCCTTTATTTCACGGACGTAGTTAGCGGCCGTTACCAGAATTTTGGTGGGAATACAGCCGCGGTTGAGGCAGGTGCCCCCGAACTTACCCTTTTCTACAATGGCTATATGAAGACCCTGACGAACTGCGGCATCCACAACGATGTTGGCAGCACCCGTGCCGATAACAACTAAATCATAATGTTTATACATAGTGTAACATCCTTTCTATACAAATAAAGTACAGTTTATACTATTATAGCCGAAGTGCCGATTTTTGCAAGGACAAAAGGTTAAAGTCCGACGTGCCGTTTCTTGTCAACCCCTGTAATCTGTGATATGATGATAAACGTATTATAATGATTTCGATAAATCAATATAGGCATAAGAACCATGAGGAGGAACTGTTCAGAATGAAAGTAACCGTTAATGAAGTAGACCAACATAAAGTAACCCTGCATATCGAAGTATCTGCTGAAGATGCTGCCAAGGGTGCCGCTGCGGCTGTAAAGAATCTTGCAAACCGTGTCAATATCCCCGGTTTCCGTAAAGGGAAGGCACCGCGCATGGTGTTGGAAAGCTTCTTAGGTAAAGATGCCGTAAAAGAAGAAATTTTTGAAGTTGTTGCATCGAAGGCGTACAACGACGCTCTTCAGGAACAAGGAATTACGCCCGTAACGAATCCGGATATTAACCGCATTTGCGATGAAAAGGGCAAAGACTTCGTCTTTGAAGCTACGCTCACGAAGAAACCGGAAGTTAAATTGGGTGAATATAAAGGTATTAAGGCTGCTAAAGAAACCGTCGAAGTAACGGATGAAGACGTTGCCAAAGAATTGGTAAACTTGCAGAAAACACATGCAAAAATGGCTCCCGCTCCGGAAGGCGCCAAGGTTGAAGACGGTGACTATGCCGTTATCGACTTTAAGGGAACCATTGACGGCGTCGCCTTTGAAGGCGGCGAAGGTAAGGCTTATCCTTTGCAGATCGGTTCGGGCAGCTTTATTCCCGGCTTTGAAGAACAGCTTATCGGATTGAAAGCCGGCGACAGCAAGGATGTAAAAGTTCCCTTCCCGGAAGATTACTTCCAGAAAGATCTGGCAGGTAAGGAAGCGGTATTTGCCGTAACCGTACAGGATATTAAACGCAGTGAATTGCCGCCTGTCGATGCCGACTTTGCGGAACTCGTAGGCAAATTCAAGACGGTTGACGAATTGAAGGCCGACGTTCGCGGTCGCCTTGAAAAGAGTGCTAAGTTTAAAGCCACGGAAGCCTTTAACAACGAAGTTTTGAAGAAAGCAATTGACAATGCATCCGTCGATATTCCCGAAGTGATGGTCGAACAGAAAGTCGATCAAATGGTTGAAGAGTTCGAACTGAAATTACAGGCTCAGAACATGCATCTTCACGACTATTTGGAATATACGAAGCAGGATGAAAAAGATTTCCGTGCCCAGTATCTGGATGCGGCTAAGGAAAACGTCAAGATGGACCTCGTTCTCGAAGCTATTGCCAATGCTGAACATATTGAAGTTAAAGAATTGGACCTTCAGGCGGAAATCATTACGATGGCTCGCAACTTCGGTGCCGATCCGCAGGAAGTCTATAAGATTATTATGAAAGAACGACGCATTCCGATGCTCGTACAGTCCGTAGGCCGTAAAAAGGCTGCCGGCTTCATTCTCTCCAATGCCGTAGATACGAACGCTAAAGAAGAAAAGGCTGAAGAAGAAAAGGCTGAAAAGAAACCGGCTAAGAAGACGGCTACGAAAGCCGCTGCTAAAGATGAAGAAGCAGAAGAAAAGCCGGCTAAAAAGACGACTAAACGGACTACCAAAAAGAAAGAAGATGCACCGGAAGCGTAAGAACCGAGAGGAGCCTTACGATGAAAATGCAATATGTACCGATTGTCGTAGAACAGTCGTCTCAAGGTGAACGCAGTTACGATATTTATTCGCGTTTATTAAAAGATCGTATTATCTTTTTGACGGGAGCTATTGACGATACGGTCGCCAACAGCGTTATTGCACAGCTTCTGTTTTTGGAAGCCGATAATCCCGACAAGGATATTCATTTATACATTAACAGCCCCGGCGGTGTCGTAACCGCCGGCATGGCTATTTATGATACCATGCGTTATATTAAGCCCGATGTTTCCACTATTTGTGTAGGTTCGGCAGCTTCCATGGCTTCCGTCCTTTTGACGGCGGGAACGAAGGGAAAACGTTTTGCATTACCTCATTCGCAGGTTATGATTCATCAGCCCTTGGGCGGAGTTCAGGGTCAGGCGTCGGATATTGAAATCCACGCTCGCGAAATCCTGCGTATGCGCAAAGAATTAAACGGCATTTTGGCAACTCATACGGGTCAGCCTGTGGACGTTATCGAAAAAGATACGGAACGGGATAACTTCATGACTGCCGAAGAAGCCAAAGCATACGGCCTTGTCGATGAAATCCTTATCAGACCGGGTGATGCGGCCGTAAAAGGCTAAAATCCGGAAGGAGGTAAGGAAAGTTGCCGAAAGACACTCATAAAGATGAACCGCGTTGCAGTTTTTGCGGACGTACACAAGATGACGTAAAGAAGCTGATTGCCGGTCCTGGAGTCTATATTTGCGACGAATGTATTAATGTAGCGCAGACGATTCTGGACGACGAACTGGAAGAAGAGGAAGAAGCACCGGCCTTTGAAATGAAGGAATTGCCGACGCCTCATGAAATCAAGAAAAACCTGGACGATTACGTTATCGGTCAGGAAGCGGCTAAGAAAACCTTGTCTGTAGCCGTATACAATCATTACAAACGCTTGCAGTCCAACAGCAACAAGGACAAGGACGATGTGGAATTACAGAAATCAAACATCGTTATGGTCGGTCCTACGGGGAGCGGTAAGACCTTGTTGGCACAAACGTTGGCCAAGTTTTTAGACGTTCCTTTTGCTATTGCCGATGCGACAAGCTTGACTGAGGCCGGCTATGTAGGGGAAGATGTGGAAAACTGCCTGCTTAAATTGATTCAGGCGGCGGACTTTGATATTGCCAAGGCTGAAAGAGGCATTATCTATATCGATGAAATTGATAAGATTGCCAGAAAGTCTGAAAATCCGTCGATTACGCGTGATGTTTCCGGTGAAGGCGTTCAACAGGCTTTGCTGAAAATTCTCGAAGGCACGGAAGCTAACGTACCGCCTCAGGGAGGTCGTAAGCACCCTCACCAGGAAATGTTGCAAATCGATACAACGAATATTCTCTTTATTTGCGGCGGTGCCTTTGACGGTATCGATAAGACTATTCGCAGTCGCCGTACGGAGAAAAATATGGGCTTCGGTGCCGATATTCATAAGAAAAATGAAGAATCGGTAGAAGAACTGTTGAAAGAAATCATTCCTACGGACTTGCAGAAGTTCGGCCTTATTCCTGAATTGATCGGCCGACTTCCCGTGCTGGTTACGTTAAATCCCTTAGATGAAGAAGCGATGATACATATTTTGACGGAGCCTAAAAACGCTCTCGTTAAGCAGTATCAAAAGATGCTCGGCATGGATGACGTAAAACTTACGTTTACGGATGATGCTTTAAAAGCCATTGCCGAAGAAGCGTTGCGTCGTAAGACAGGGGCTCGCGGTCTTCGCTCCATTATTGAACGGATTATGCTGGATGTCATGTTTGATGCACCTTCGCGTAAGGATGTGGAAGAGTGTATTGTCACTAAAGAAAGTGTTGTTGACGGCAAGGCTCCTCAGCTAAAATTGAGATCATCGGATTCGTAGTTACAGAACTCATTTTCTGCCAAGGAAATGAGTTCTCTTTTTCTAACGAGCTCTTGCGGAAAAGAAGGTGAAACAAATGGAAGAAAGCAATATCATATCCGTACCCCTCGTCACGCTTCGAGGGATTGTCGTATTCCCTAAATTGGTGAGCCATATTGATATCGGTCGGGAACGTTCTATGGAAGCCGTTGAAAAGGCCATGGATACCAATCGCCTTTTGATGGTGGCTACACAAATAGATGAAAGTGAAGAAACTCCCGGCATAGACGGTATTTATCATATAGGGACGCTGGTCAAAATTCAGCAGATGCTTCGCATGCCCGGCGGCGGTATTCGTATTCTTGTGGACGGATTGTATCGTGCCGTCATTAACGGCTTTTCGGAACGGGCCGCATACCTGGAAGTAGCTGTTGAAGAAATTCCCGAATTCATGGGCGACCCTATGGAAGAGGAAGCATTGCGGCGCGTCATGTACAAACGTTTTGAAGAATGGTTGAAACGCGTCAAAGACGGTGAAGAAATTACGGAACGCCTGCAGTCCGTTGACGGTCCGGGTGTCTTGGCCGACTTTATAGTTTCCAAACTGCCTGTACAACTTAAAGTTCAACAGCAACTCTTGGAAACGTCCAATGTAAGTGAAAGACTTAGACGTGTAACGGGACTTCTCGATATTGAAACGGACATTGCCCGCTTGGAAGCGGAAATTTCCAAGGAAGTTCGTACCCAAATCGATAAACAACAGCGAGAATATTATTTGCGTGAAAAAATTCGCGTCATTCACGGTGAATTGGGAGATAAGGCAGATAAAGACGCGGAAGTTAATGAGTTGCGCGAGACGATTAAGAAGGCGGCCTTGCCCGAGTATGTGGAAAAGGCGTTGTTAAAGGAAACGGATCGCCTTGATCAGATGCCTCCCATGATGGCTGAGTCGGCCATTGTCCGCACGTATATAGATTGGGTCCTGGCCTTGCCGTGGACGAAAGAATCGGAAGATAATGGGGACTTGAAAAACGCACAGGCTGTATTGGAGCATGACCACTACGGGTTGGAAAAGGTGAAGGAACGGATTATTGAATACTTGGCCGTACGGCAGTTGACCGATTCGGCCAAGGGTCCTATTTTATGCCTTGTAGGTCCTCCCGGTACGGGTAAAACGAGTATTGCCCGTTCTATCGCCTCGGCTATGGGGCGTAAGTATGTACGTGTTTCCTTGGGCGGTGTAAAGGATGAAGCGGAAATTCGCGGTCATCGTCGTACTTATATCGGGGCTTTGCCCGGACGAATTATAACGGGTATGAAGCAGGCCGGCGCTAAAAATCCGGTATTTCTTCTGGATGAAGTGGATAAGCTGGCGTCGGATTTGCGCGGCGATCCGTCGGCGGCTTTACTGGAAGTGTTGGATCCGGAACAAAATGATACGTTTACGGATCACTTCATCGATTTGCCTTATGACTTGTCGAAGGTTTTCTGGATTATGACGGCCAATGTGGCGGGAAATATTCCCCGTCCCCTGCTGGATCGTATGGAAATTATCGACTTTTCCAGTTATACGGAAGATGAAAAGGTACAAATTGCCAAGAAGTATTTAGTACCCAAGCAATTGAAAGAAACGGGGTTAAAAGGAAGGGGAATTAAGTTCTCCGACAGCGTATTACGGCGTATTGTTCGCGATTATACAAGGGAATCGGGTGTAAGGACCTTGGAAAAGACCATCGGCGCCGTTTGCCGCAAGTTGGCCAAAGCCGTTTTGCTGGAAGAACATGCCGATTTATCCGTTACCGTTAAACGCTTGTCAGATTTCTTGGGACCCGTCAAGTTCCTGACTCCTGAAAGAAAGAAGAAGAATGCCGTCGGGCTGGTCACGGGTTTGGCGTGGACGCAAGTGGGAGGGGAGGTCTTGGAAACGGAAGTGGCTACCGTTCCCGGAAAGGGCGCTCTTATTTTGACCGGCCGGTTGGGTGATGTCATGAAGGAATCGGCTACGGCTGCGGCAAACTTGTGTGAAAAAGAACGCGGCCCCGCCTGCCGTTACCTATGTGCGCCGTCGCGCCGAATCATTGGATCTTCCCGTCGACTTCAATCAGAAGACGGATATACATATTCATTTGCCTGAAGGCGCTATTCCCAAAGACGGACCTTCGGCCGGTATTACTATGGCTACGGCCATTGCGTCGGCACTTACGGGACAACCTGTGCGCCATGATGTGGCCATGACGGGAGAAATCACGTTGCGCGGTAACGTTCTTCCCGTAGGAGGCATTAAGGAAAAGGTCATTGCCGCACACCGGGCAGGAATTAAAAAAATTCTCTTACCTGAAGCCAATAAAAGAGATATGTCCGATGTACCACAGACTGTAAAAGACGATGTGAAATTCGTTTTTGTAAACCATATGGATCAAGTATTGGAACAGGCATTGGTGAAATAATGGAACGCAGAGATATAGCTTTGATTAATCCCAAGTATTTAACATCTGCCGTTGAAGCCAAGCAATATCCTTGCGAGGAACGGCCGGAAATTGCCTTTTTGGGCCGTTCCAATGTAGGAAAATCCAGTCTCATCAATTCCTTATGCAATCAGCGCGGCTTGGCAAAGGTCAGCGGTGCGCCGGGGAAGACACGGACTATAAACTTCTTTACGGGAGAACTTCGCGAACGCGTTGATGGCGAGTCGATGCGACATCCCGTATACCTTGTCGACTTACCCGGTTACGGCTTTGCCAAGACGGGCGGTAAGAACCGGGACTTGTGGAGTCGTTTTATCGGTGACTATATTCAGACGTCAAAAAGACTGGTTCTGTTGTGCCTCTTAGTGGATTTGCGACATCCCGGATTGTACTTGGACGGAGAGGCCTATGCATGGCTTCGTAACAATGACATTCCCTTACAGATTGTCTGCACTAAGTCGGATAAGCTGAATCAATCGGAAAAGCAAAAGAATTTGAACGAAATTAACCGTTTATTTCCTACGGAATATGCGGCTCTTGCTTACTCATCTTTGAAGGGGCAAGGTAAGAATCGACTCATAGAAAGATTCTATGACGTAGTCCATGGACACTTCGTTGACGATGACCATACGGTATGATATATTCATAACGTAATCTAAAAAAGAATAAGGTACAGTCAGGTGTCTAACGACCTAACAGAGAAGTCCGGTGCAATACCGGTGCGGTCCCGCCGCTGTAAGGAAGAGGAAGATTGTAAGATGTCACTGCATGAAAATGCGGGAAGGCGCAATCGACCGATGATGCCGAGCCAGAAGAACTGCCTGACGAAGAGTCACCGGTATGACCTGCGAGCGATGGGTAGGAGATTTATGCAAAACAGCAGAGGCTGCAAGGTGATATCTTGCGGCCTTTTTTGTATTTGGAGGAATCGATTTGTCGGAAAAACGACGAGTATCGGCCTGTCTTTGCTGTGCGGCTCTGTCTTTGGGAAGTATCGTATACGGTGCCGCCGGAGATGATGATAAGGATACGACGATTCGCGTAACTACGCGACCGATTATTGTAACGGCCTATCGAAACACGGGTGCTTACGGCGGAGGGGAATTACCGGAAGCACAAAAAACGGTTGTAACGGAAAAGCAAATCAGTGCCAATAACTATAAGACGGTTGAAGATGTATTACGGCAAGTGAACGGAGTCACGTTGAACAGTATGGTTCCCGGGGCCGCTTCTTTCGTGCGGATTAACGGTGACGACAGAGTCAATATTCTCGTAGACGGACAGAGTCTGGCCAATGCTCAAGGTTCATCATACGGCCGGGGTCTGGTTGACTTGTCGACCTTGCCGGGTGTCGATAATATCAGTGCCGTTGAAGTCGTTAAAGGTGCCGGTTCGGTTCGTTACGGTGCCGGGTCCGTAGGCGGGACGATTAATATTATTACGAAAAAGGGTAAGAAAAATCGGACGGTTCTCGATACGGCTCTCGGTTCATGGGGAAAGAAATATTACAGCCTTCTACAGGAAGGGTCGAAGGGAGATACGAGTTGGTTCGTGTCGGGAAGCCTTGATAAAAAGGATTATTACAAGTTTCCCGACAGTGTTCGATCGGATAAAGCGGCAGGTGATAATCGGGCCAAGTCTTTGACCTTCCGTATGGATAGAAAGCTGAACAAGTCGCAATCTATGACCTTGGATGTTTCGCATAAAGATTCACGAGGACATGCGGTCAGCTTTGATTCTCCGTACGGTATCGCTCACCGAAAATTTTCGGTCAAGCAGTATAAAACCTTGGAAAGGCTTAGTAATAATGTAAGCCTTACGTGGAACTTCAGGGAAAATACGAGTACGCCCGGACATATTCGGTATTTTAACGACTATTCGAAAACGTGGTGGACCAACCGTTTTCATACGAGAACACAGGGAATTCAGGCTGAACGCTCGTGGATGACGAAGTATCATTTCTTCACCTTAGGGACGGAATGGACCTTGGATTCGGGGTCCAATGACGGAGCTAATTATAAGAATAAAAAGAAGTCGAACAGGGCCGTATACGGTGAAGATATGATCGTTTATAAAAAATGGTCGTTTACACCGGGCCTGAGGTTGGATAAGAACAGTCATTTCGGTTTTCACAAGACGCCGCGACTGGCTGTAGAATATCGTGCCGGCGACAATTTAAATATATACGGTTCGTGGAGCCGGGTTTATACGGCCCCTCGTTTGAATGATATGTATTATAACGGGACCCGGTCACGCGGCAATCCGGATCTGAAGCCTGAAAGCGGATATTCTCAGACTGTGGGATTGGATTGGGCGATGACTAAAAATACGTTGTTGCGCTTCAGTTTTTTTCACAGTTATTTGAATGATGCCATTCGTTGGGATCGCAGTATCACTCCTTATGAAGTTCGCAATCTCAATAAGGAAGATAAACGGGGAATCGACTTGTCGTTACAGCATAAAATAGGTGCGGCTTGGGATTGGGAGTTGGCATATACGTATACGAAGATTAACATCGATGAAGGTCGCGGTATGCGAAGAGATCCGTCCAATAGTCAACCCAACGGGTATCGAGCTTCGTTGCAATATCATGAGGGTAAATGGAAGGTAAATTTGCAACTGTCAGCCGGAACGGGCCGGGAAGACCGGTATTATGTCAAGAAAACGTATGCAACGTGGGATCTCAATGCCAGCTACAGTGCCAATAAACGCCTTACCCTGTACGGCGTCATTCATAATTTAACCGATGACGGTTATGATTTGTACCACGGCTACCCGGACAGCGGTCGCAGCTGTTTATTCGGTATGAAGTATTCGTTTTAAGGAGTCTTTATGATAAAGAAACTTTTATGTGTGTGTATAGCTGTTTTTGCACTGATTGCTTGCGGGTGCGGTTCCGATAAAAATGATACGTCACAAAAAGCCGATCAGGCTTATGCCGTTATTACGGATGATACGGGAAAAACGGTAACTCTTGATAAGAAGCCGCAGCGAGTCGTAGTGTTGTCGTCATCTCTCATGAATTTTGCTGCCGATGTAGGCGGTGAACTGGCAGGGAGACCGCCGATTAAGGCGGACGACGCCAAGGATGTTGTTCA
>OAUK01000088.1_pt1 | contig 64075 bp, 56 predicted proteins | sample 1495131 | NCBI WGS metagenome assembly OAUK01 (sample SAMEA2580009, study PRJEB22360) | human gut metagenome | biome: human gut; feature: human-associated habitat; material: faeces | place: Denmark | collected 2008/2010 | reverse complement strand
AACGAAATACACCTATGAATATTCTCGTGAATAGTAATATTCAAATCATGGGTGGTAAACAACCTGTATATATTGCGGGCGTTGCGTACGATAACGATCGTAAAAAGGATAACCGAGAAGCGATGATTAATAAAGCTTTGTCTGGCATTCCGGACTATGCCTTTGTTATCCTATTGGCGCATCACCCTGAATTCTTCGAAGAATCTATTGAACGTAAAATTCCATTGACTCTATCTGGTCATACACACGGAGGTCAAATCGTATTCATGGGCATGCCCTTAGTACCAACGGGCACACCATATACAAAAGGTCGCTACGTAGAAGAACAAAGCGTGTGCTACGTTAATAATGGTACAGGACACTGGTTCCCAATTCGTATCAACTGCCCACGAGAAATTACAGTCATTACATTCTTTGACGGAGTAGCTTAGAAGTAAAGGTGAGTTCCTTAGAACAAAAGATGAGCTTACTATAGGGATACAATCATGTATAATACATCCTTTATCCATAAAATCCTTATATGTATTATTGTGCTTATGCTATTTGATATCTCTCTAATTTACGATATGACAGCGGATATATAAGGGATATCTTAAAATAGCAATACTAGTGGCAATTGGATGCCATTTAGATTTATACCTGGAACTCAGCAAACAAGAGGTACTAATGGTACAAGCATTCGAGAATGATACATTTAATGAGACTTATGAATTGCTAAATACTAAACACATGGTTTTTATCATATCCTTTGTCGTATTAATGACTATAAACCTTATAAAATATTAGAAACCCATAAGGTACAAATTAAAAGAGGTATTGTATATGAAAATACAATACCTCTTTTATTTATATGAACTTATATGATAGTTGTGATATATTAGAGTTAAAAATTTGATTGTATTGATTAAAGAAGAGAGTGTATTAAAAATGATTCCGTTGTCTATTTATAAAATTTGTCTACCTGTAGGCCTTTTTGCTTATTATGTATTCAGGTTGTTTAGAATTTATATTTTAAAAAGTAATATGGAGTTGAAATTCCCAACTCTATACGGTCTTTCCTTAGGTTTAGGGATTCCGGTCAGTCTCTTTCTTATAGTACAGACATTTTTTATTTCCGATTTAGTTGATTACCTTAGTTTACTCTATGTAAATATGGGGACCTTAGTAATTGTTGAAACTATTGCAACATTTAAACTTAAATCCTCAAAAAGCTATTCTAATGCAAAGATTTTTCGGTATTATTTATATTTTATAACAGCTATATTATTGTGGATGATATTTAATTGAATGATTGACTAGACTGAAACACTCGATATTGTAGATCTATTTTATAGGTGTAGATTAATGTATAGTAAATTTTTTATCTACAAAGTTATTATATGTACCATTCTAATTCTTCTTATGGACATAGATAGCTCTTATCTGCTCAATAATAACTGGTGGATACGAAGGAAATTTAAAAGCAACAATACTAGCGATGATAGTATTCTATATAATTTTATATATACTCAGTCGTAAACAAGTAAAGCTATTAATACAAGCATTTAAGCAAAATGGATTTAAAGAGATTAATAATCTATTCAATATGAAATATGTTTTTCTAATCGTATTATTTATGGTATTAATAGCTATAAAACTTATGAGGTATTAGAGATAAGGTTTTTAGTTGTGTTGTGAAAATATAGTTTTTATGGTTGGAGTGAGTATATGTTTTTAAAAATTTATAATTATTTTGTGCGAGGCTTAGTACTTTTTTACTTATATGTATTCCATATAGTCTTGTTACAAATCCAGAGTTGGTTGAAGATGAAGTTGACTTTTATTTCTTTGTTATCGCATATGTATTAATACTTTTATTTTATGTGGTATGGAACTATATTTATAATTATTTAAGACATAAAAGGGGTTAGCGTTTGTGCATATTCATTTACCATTAGTTTTTGTAGGAATCTTTTACTCCGTAATTGCTCTCTATTGGATCATATATAAAATACTCTTAAGAAAAAAGCTTTCACCATTACTAGTATCTTTAATTGCTAATTCTAATTATGGTTTTATGAAAGTTGTCTCTTGGGCGACAATTATTACATACCCCTTCATGCTATTTAGCATGTTTTATTTCTTAGATTACATAGCCGTACCTATTGTTATGGCTTGGTTCTTGCTTCCTGTTTTAGTTGCAGCTATATTATTAAAACAGCCACCTCGTAGTCGCTATTATGAATGGGCTAGAAAAAAACAGATATATGTAGTTCTTTTTGTTTTTACATACCTAATGGCTGCTTTAATTTTGCTGAAAGTGAATAAGATCGTATAGAATTTGAATTGTATAAGCAGAGTGGAAGCCTGCTTTAATAATAAAGGTATTGAACATGAATAGGTTAAAAGAGATAAGAGGCTATTTAGACTCAAATGAAGAAATTGAATTTACATATAAAGGAATGGAGTGTTTTGTAACTCCAAATAATGACTATTGGGAATTTTGGATTAACGATGAATGTATTATTAGAGAACCAGATTTAGACGTCTTTTTACTGATACCATGCTTAGAAGGATACACAATAAGTGATATTTTTGCTAATGAATTATATGATAAAAAATCATTGTTTATTTTCTGAGTTTTGAATAGATAGAGCTAAATATAATTTGAAAAAGGATACAGACAAATAATGTTTAAGGATTTAATTTTAATAATATGTAGTATATTTTTTGCATATAAGTTAATTACTCATAAAGGTAAGCTTACTTTAGCTAGGATTTCTACATTAGGCGGGCTTGTAGTTGAGGGTGTAATAGTAGCATTACTTCATGAATCTGTCTCGGGATTTGTATTACTTTTTCTAACAATAGTTTGTATGGGAATTTCTTTGGTTGGAATGTTCTTTATGCTTAAGAATGATGAGTTTGAAAGTGATAAAGTAGAGCAATATCAGTTTAATTTTAAAATAGGCGTATATAGTTGGTTATTTCTGATAGCTTTATATATTTTTTTATATGTTTTAACCTATTATTAGATAGTATTCTTAAGGTTGTTAAAGGTAGATTTATTAACCAAGTGTAATATTATGTGCATAATCTAAAAAAGGATATAGTTTAGTGATGTATCAAGATTTGATTATAATATCTGGTATTATATACCTCATATATAAACTTATTACTCATGAAGGGGAGCTCACTTTAGCTAGAATTGTCGCAATGTTAGGTATGGCTATATGGCTTGGATTAGGTTTACTTCATGAAGTAGTTTCGATATTTGTATTATTCTTTTTGTCTTTAATTGTTATGGGGATTTCTTTGATAGGAATGTATTTTATACCTAGCAGTGAGAATTATGATGAGACTAAAGCTCAAAAGTATCAAAAACTATATAAGGGAGCTTTATACTCTTGGCTATTTATGGTAGCTTTATACATTTTTCTATATGTTTTAACCTACTATTAGATAGTATTTGTCATCGATAATAGTAGATCTATTAACTAAGTTTAATGCTAATATCAGGTGCATAAACTTCAAAAGGACGCTATAGTCTAATCTTCAGTGGTTTATACTGAGTGATTTAGAACTATAGCGTCCTTTTATATTCCGTTCATTTGAGGTATGAGAGGATGTTACAGATATGTCATAGAGATGAGAGAGATTTTATTTCATGCGAACTGCTTCAGCAAATTCGTCTTCTGTCATGAGTTTTTCTTCCAAGATGATTTCTTTAATAGAGCAACCGCGTTTGTACGCTTCTTTTACCACCTTAGCACTCTTATCGTAGCCGATGTATGGTGTTAAGGATGTAGCAATCATGAGGGATTGTTCTACAAAGAAGTTGAGTTTTTCAGGTACGAATTCTACACCGTCGATACAGTGTGTTGTGAACGAATTCATAGCATCTGCAAGGAGGCGACAGCTTTCAACAAAGTCATAGATCATGATAGGCATGTACACGTTCAATTGGAACGCACCACTGCCTGCACAGATGGTCATAGTCGTATTGTGACCAAATACTTGGGCGCATACCATGGTCAAGGCTTCGCATTGAGTAGGATTTACCTTGCCTGGCATGATGGAGGAGCCCGGTTCGTTTTCAGGAAGATGCCATTCGCCATAGCCACAGCGAGGGCCAGAGCCTAAGAAACGAACATCATTAGCGATTTTGAATAGTGTAGTAGCTAACGTATTGAGTGCCCCGTGAGCCATCATGAACGCATCTTTGAGGGCAAGTCCTTGGAATTTGTTGTTCTTCACGCGGAATGGAGCGCCTGTTACCTCTGGTAATACAGTTTCCATAACGTCTAGATAGCCTTTAGGCGTGTTCACACCTGTACCAACGGCAGTACCGCCGAGGGCTACGTCGAGGAGGTGGTCAGCATTTTGAACGAGCATAGTTTTGGCAGTTTTTAGACCGTCCACAAAGGCACTGATTTCTTGGTCCACCATGATGAAAGTAGCATCTTGTAGGTGTGTACGACCAACTTTTTGCAAGCCTTTCCCTTTTTTTTGCAATTTTTCAAAGGATTCGATAAGGCCATCCAATGCAGGAATTACGCGTTTTGTAATTTCAAAGTACGCACAGATATGCATTGCCGTAGGAAATGTATCGTTTGTACTTTGGCCGCGGTTTACATCGTCGTTAGGATGAAGCGGATTGCTTTCATCTAACTGTTTAGCCCGGTGAGCGATTACCTCGTTCACATTCATATTCGTTTGTGTGCCAGAACCTGTTTGGAATACAGTTAATGGAAATTCTTCATCCCATTTGCCGTCCACGATCTCATCTACTACTTGAGCGATGAGTTTCGCTTTTTCCTCAGTTACTGCGCCACACTTTGCATTGGTTAAAGCACATGCTTTTTTTACAAGCGCAAGCGCTTTGATTTGCTCAATAGGGATACGGTGGTCACCGATCTTAAAGTTATTGAACGAGCGTTGCGTTTGAGGTCCGTAAATTCGTCTAGCGTCGACTTCGACTGGTCCCATTGAATCATATTCAATTCTTGTTTCCATAATGTTTACAACCTCCTTAAAAGACATGCCGACCCTACTGTCGGTACTTTAATTATATAAAATCCTGTATATTTGTACAGAATAAAAGAGAATGATTTCTATTTTCATATAATTGATAGGTGTATATGCATAATGCGCATATACACCTATCTCCTCCTTACAATATATATGTGATGATTTATATTCAATTTGTATACATGTTTTATATAATGCTGATTTGAGAGGGAGAAGACGATAGCCCAAAATGACTTAGCGGCCCCACGGAGCGGGGTAGGTGGCTTTGGAGGCTTTTGGAGGGCTACCACGCCTAATAAAGTGTTTAGGGTACAGAATAGACCTTTTAAGATATCTGTTGGAGGAAGCTAAATTTATAATCTTTTATATGTATACATTATAAATATCGCATATATATTGAAATCATCGCTTTAACACGATAAAATGGAAGTAGCTTAGTATATTGTTTTAAGTTTATGATTTCACAGAGGAGGTAAGTACTTATGAAACATGACTTTACGAGCCATGACCTTCATCTGCCGGAACTGACGTTGCGTGGGATGCTACTTGGTGCATTGATTACTGTTATTTTTACAGCATCTAACGTATATCTCGGTTTGAAGGTTGGTTTGACATTCTCGTCATCCATTCCGGCAGCAATTATTTCAATGGCGATTTTACGGTTCTTCAAGGATTCTAATGTTCTTGAAAATAACATGGTACAAACGCAGGCTTCTGCGGCTGGTACATTGTCCGCCATTATCTTTATTTTGCCAGGTTTACTCATGCTTGGGTATTGGAATGGCTTTCCATTCTGGCAAACATTCTTGCTCTGTGCCTGTGGTGGTTCTCTAGGTGTATTATTCACCATTCCATTGCGTCGTGCCATGGTAGTGAATAGCGATCTACCATATCCTGAAGGCCGTGCAGCAGCAGAAATTTTGAAGGTTGGATCTCACAATGGTGAACAAGGCCCTCAATCTAGCTCCGGTATGACAGACATTGTGTCCGGTGGCTTTGTAGCTGGTCTTATTAGCCTTTGTGCAAATGGTTTCAAAGTACTTGGTGATAGCATGAGCTTCTGGATTCCTGTAGGTAGCAAAGGTATTACTCAAATTCCTTTGGGCTTCTCTACAGCGTTGTTAGGTGCTGGTTACCTTATCGGTATCGCTTCTGGTATCGCTATCCTCGTCGGTGTACTCATCGCATGGGCTGGCTTCGTGCCTTACTTCACTAACATGTTTGCTCCAGATGGCGGTGCTACTGCTAAGTTTGCAATGGCTATTTGGAAATCTAAAGTTCGTTTCATCGGTGCTGGTGCTATTGGTATTGCTGCGATTTGGACTTTGATTACCTTAATCAAACCTATCATCGAAGGTATGAAAATTTCTGTTAAATCCATGAATAGCAGCTCCGCAGAACGTGAATTGCATCGTATGGATACAGATATGAGTACAAAATCCGTTTTAGGTGTATTCATACTTATTCTTATTGGCTTAGTATTTACATTCTGGGATTTTGTATCTGTCGTACCTATTAGTGCAGGTTTAATGTGGACACTCGTTGTAGTAGGTATCGTAGTAGCTTTATTGATTGGCTTCTTCGTAGCTGCAGCATGTGGCTATATGGCAGGCCTTATCGGTACATCTGCTTCTCCAATTTCTGGTATCGGTATTTTAGCGACTATTATTTCTTCCTTAGTTGTATACTTTATCGCAGCGGAAAATAATTTATTTGCTACACAAGAAGGTGTTCAGTTCGCTACCGCTATGGCTATCTTTATGACATCCGTAGTTATTGCGATTGCATCTATTTCTAATGATAATTTACAAGATTTGAAAACTGGCCAACTCGTTGGTGCTACACCTTGGCGTCAACAAATTGCCTTGTTACTTGGTTCTGTAGCCGGTGCCATTGCAATTGCTCCAGTTCTTAACTTGCTTTATCAAGCATACGGTTTCACAGGTGCGTTACCACGTGCTGAAATGGATCCAAACGCTGCATTATCTGCTCCTCAAGCGACTTTGATGACTACCATTGCACAAGGTATCTTCAACTCTAGCATGGATTGGGACTATATCTTAATCGGTGTTGGCGTTGGTGTTGTGGCGATTATCGTCAACTTGATTCTCAAGAGCACAACTGCAACCTTAACATTGCCTCCGTTGGCTGTTGGTATGGGTATTTATTTACCACCTACTTTAGAAGTACCGCTTATTATTGGTTCTTTCATCAGCTACTTCGTAGGTCGTTATCTTGTAGCTCGTGCTAAAATGCGTGCCGGTGAGCTTGCTGACTACGATGTAGAGCAATCCAATCGCCGCGGTGTTCTCTTTGCTTCTGGTCTGATCGTTGGTGAAAGCTTGATTGGTGTAATCATAGCTGTTATTATTGTATTGTCTGTTACAACTGGTGGTGGGGAAGCTCCACTTGAATTAGTAGGTCCTGAATTTGAAAGCACAGCACAATGGTTAGGATTGCTTGCATTCATATTCGCTGGTCTCTATCTTGTTCGCCGTGTTGTTACACACAAGTTCAATAAAGAAGAAGCTCTTGCTATGAAAGCTGAGCAAGAACAATAAGAGGTTAAACAATGAAATTAAAACAGTCTGTACTCATCATTATGGCTGCTGCATTGCCAGTAGTCTCCTTCGCAGCAAGCGAAGTAATACCTGTAACGCAAGATACTGTAAATGTACAAGCAAATCAAACAAATGCGAAACGTGTAAATCGTAATGATTTAACATATCGTATTTCTAGTACTGCTACACCTGAGCAGAATCGTGCGTTGCGCTCTAAAGCGTCTAAAGTAGATCGTAATGCAGTTGAAGTGGTAGCTCCAAATGCGGACCGTTATATGGATCGCAAAGAGGTTGCTGTATCACCTGTGGAATCTACTACAGATCATTTGGATTTAGTATTCCCAGAGGTTAAATCTGTTAGCCCTGCGGTAGAAAAAGCAATCAATACGACCATCAAAAAGTATGTTTCTAAAATACAAAATGATGTAGAAAAGTTAAATGCTAAAGAATCTGATAAAACAAATGTAGTTATGTACTATGATGTTAAAACAGATAAAAACGGTATTTTCAGCGTATTGATTCACACATATACTATGCGTGATCATGATGCCAATGGTGTAAACTATGTAAAAGGTTTCACATTTAACACTACAACAGGTCGCCAATTATCCTTGTACGATCTTGGTGGTCTTAATAAAAAAGAGTTGGTAAATGCGATTAATAATAATCAAGATGTGAAAGATAAATTAGGTGGCGATGTAAATATCGATAAAATGCCTACTGAATTCTACACAACAGATGATTATTCCGTTGTAATGATTTTGCAACAAGATGTGGATTCAATCCATAGCGCAGGTACGGTATATGTACCAGTTGGTATCTTGCGTGACCGCGAAAATGATGTAACAAAAAAATAATCGAACTGTGTAAATTCGATTATGTGTGTATAGTAACAGCTGTTTAATTGTGAAAAGAACCGCTCCTAAGGGGGCGGTTCTTTTTTGTCTATGTTATTGTTTGTCGTTATAATAGTTTACGCGCGGTGGTAATGGGAATTGAATGTTTCCGTCTGACTTTGTAAGCGGCTCCGGTGGTAATTGTAAGAATACATTATCATGGAATTTCTTTTTAAATGCTTTCAACGTCGATTTTTGAATAGAATCAACGGTAATGAGAAGGGCACTCGTATCAGTATTTGGGGAGATGGAAAGGATCTTTCCTTGAGGTTCTTTTTGTTGGTAAAGGGCGATGGCATCGGATTGATACTCCTCTAGTTGGGCCTGATTTAATTTACCTTTTGATACGACTACAGTTCTATCTAGCTGTGGATCATGAGCTTCTGTAATCGCTTTGGAAACAAGGTCAGTTTTCTTTTGATCCGTTAAAGATGCATGTAATTGGCCTGCCTCCCAGAATAGAGCTCCGTCTTGACGGAATTTGGTGAAATCATTGCCATAGCCTAATGCTTTGTCGATGATATTAGCTGTTTTGTTTTCTACTTGTTGCTTGAACAATGTATTGTGGAAGGCAAGTGCTTGTTCTGTTTGTGTCATGCGGTACGCAATTTCCGCTGCTTCTGCACGAGTTACATATTTTTCAGGGTTAAACAATGTACCTGGAGCGTAGTTTGTGAACCCAAGATAGGCAAGCTCGCGAACGGCATCTTGTGCCCAAGGAGCTACAAATTTTTGGTCTCCATAGGCTATATTATCAAGAACTGTTGGGTCTTCAGTGGTATATCCTAAGTAATGGATATAGTTATCTGCTACTACCGCAAACTCTTGGCGGGACATATATTTCTCAGGTTTATAAGTGTCATCACCATAGCCGCTGATGATATTTTTGCGAGCTACAGATTCAATAGCAAGAGCAGACCAACGGTCAGATGTAATATCTTTAAATTTACTTGATAAGAAGGCGGCTGTACCATCATCCGTAATATTGTTGAAGAGCGCTGCTACTTCTTCACGTGTCATAGGTTGGTTAGGTCGGAATGTACCATCGGAATACCCCTTCATTAGGTTTGCTTTTGTTACAGTGCTAATCGAGTTAGCTGCCCAAAAATCACTAGGCACATCTGTAAAGATGTGGGCGCGGATTTTTTGAATATCTTGAGGCGTACCGATAGAGGTGTTTACAATTGCAGGTGATGCGGTATTAGTAGATTTAACGTTAGCCGCTTCTGTTTTAGTAGTCTCCATCTTCGTAGCATCTGTTTTAGCCATTGGTGCTTTAGTTGTTTCCATTTTAGTGGCTTCAACAGTAGTTGCAGGAGCATGAGTTGTAGTGGTTGTGTTTGCAGAAGCAAAACCAAGGCCTGTTGTAGTCAATAATGTGCCGAGTACGAGGGCACGTAATGCGTGAGGGGTATTCTTGTACATAAAAATCCTTCCTAATCATGGTAAAGGCTAGCGCTTGATAGCCGTAGAATATAAACTTTCACCAGCATAAAAAGTTATATCCGTCGCATCATAGTCAATTAGTTGGCATGCATAGTGATATACAACAAAGCAGCGTAGTACTGTCGAGTATACGCTGCCTTGGCTGGTTAAGTGTAACGCCGATTAGCGTTTTACTGTCATTTTTACTTTGGAACCGAATAATTTAGAGATTCCTTGTTGTGTTTCTTTAGATGCTGTAGATACAACTGCGTAAAGTTGGTTATTTTCTACATCAGGGAATGTAGCTAGAATTGTACCTGCTTTTTCATTTTTGTTGTAGTAGTTGCGGAAGTTTGTATCGATTGCATCGTATTCAGCTTGGCTGTATTGGGAAGATTCAACTACAACATAGTTATTTACAGTAGAATCACCACGGTTTGCAAGGTTAGCTTTTACTGTGGAAATATCGCTGTCTGTTTTCAAAGCTACGTGTAATTGATTGTCACGCCAGTACATTACGCCATAATTTTGGAATGCATCTTCTGTTTTATAAGTTTTATTTAATTCAGAAAATACTTTGTCTTCTAATGCAGCTTGTTGTTTTTGATCAAGTGCTTTTAATGTGCTGCGACGAACAGGGCGAACGGTGCGAGTAGGCTCAGCTTTTTCCGCTACTGCAGCATTTTTGTTGCCCTTTAAGTCTTTGTCAGCTTTTTTTGCCTCAGCTTTGGCTACTTTATCTGCCTTTTCTGCCTCTTTTTTCATGTCTTTATCAGTTTTGGACATATCTTTTTTTGCATCTTTATTTACTTTGGAGGCCTCTTTTTCGATTGCTGTATCAGCTTTCTTTATATCTTCTTTTACAGTTGTTTCAGCTTTAGCTTCAGTTGTACTGTGTTTCGGTGTTGCAAGGCCAGCACCATTAAGCATGCGGTTCAAGATTGTTGCCGCTTGTGCTCTTGTTACAGGTTGTTTAGGGTTAAAGTTTTCTGTTGCCCCAGATGCTACGATGCCACGTTGAGCCATGTATTGGATATCTGCCAAGTAAGCAGAGGAGATGCTAGCTTCGTCTTTAAATGTTACTTTTTCTGCTTTTACAGGTGTAGAAAGATTTAATTTTTTAGCTAGGCTAGCGGCGGATGCAACGAATTGTTCGCGGTCCATAGTTTTGCTAGGTGTGAAAGCTGTTTTAGATGTGCCTTCCATTACGCCTGCAGCACTAACTAATTTGATAGCAGAGCTAGACCAACGATCTGCTTCCACGTCAGAGTAGGAGGTAGAGGATTCTTTTGTTGCAATCTCCGCTAATTCTTGTTCGTTTAAGTTGTGTTGTAGCACTTTGCCATAAATAGCAGCTGCTTGCTCACGAGTAATTTGTGCACTAGGTTTGAATGTATTATCAGCATAACCAGAAAGGTAACCGGCTTGTGTCATTGCTTGGATAGCATCGCGAGCCCAGTTATCTTTTGTGTCGGGGTATATACCAGCAGGTAAGTTTTCTTTAGCTTTTACAGCTTTTTTACCTTCTACCTTTACAGCATCTTCTTTTACATCATTTTTTACAGAAGTATCAATGCGTTTAACGTCATTTTTTACAGAAGTGTTAACGCGTTTAGCATCGTTTTTTACGGATGTATCAGTGCGTTTAGCAGCGTTTTTAGCAGATGCATCAGCATGTTTTGCATCACGTTTTACAACTGTGCTACCATGTTTAGCATCATTTTTTACGGATGTATCAATACGTTTAGTATCGTTTTTAACAGATGTATCAACACGGTGTTCATCCGCTTTAGCAGAAACTTCAGCTCTAGTAGCCACATTAGATACTTCGGATTTTATATGAGTCGCAGTTGTTTCAGCGTGAGCCATGCTGAATGTAGAGCCAAGGGCCAATGTAATTGCTAAAGACAAAGATAATTTATTTAGTTTCATGAAAAGGGCTCCTTTCAAACTATACTTATATAAAATAAATTATAACACTTTTTAAATTTATACACTACTATAAGAAAATGTAATATATAAGGATAAAACTTACATGAATTTGAAAAATTAAGTTTGATTATATAAATATAGAATGAAATATAGATAAAAGTTGATTTTCTAGTAGTTAAAAATGCAAAATGATAAACATTCGCAAAATCTAGATTTCATGGGGCTTTTACAAGAAAAAATGATAAATGAAATAATAGATGTGATAAAATTCAATGTTTACTATTACAAAAAGTCATAACGATATAAGAAATAAAAGGGTACATACGAATATAGCAATTCTTTGGACAATATCTACATGATTAATTTATAATTATAGCGATGAGCTTTTGAATATTTATTTGAAAGCATAAGTAATGTTCAGGGCAGAAATTTAGTCGAAAAATTCACTACTAAAAATTGCCATAACACATACATATCAAAATTTTTTATTAGGTTAAGTACTAGAAAAGACGAGGAAGATAATATGAAAATTCATCTTTTCCAACAGTGTTTGATTGACATGTTCTACCCTCATGTAGGTATGGCTGGTGTAGAAGTACTTGAAAGATTAGGTTGTGAGCTTGTAGTACCTAAGAAACAAGTATGCTGTGGACAAATGTTTACTAACTCCGGTTACAATGACGCAGCTATGGATGCAATTAAGAATACAATCGAATGCTTTGAGAACGCTGAATATGTAGTCAGCATGTCCGGTTCTTGCGCTTTTGCAATCCGCGATGAATATCATCATTTCTTAAAAGATCAACCAGAGTGGTTGGCGCGCGCAGAAAAATTGAGTGGTAAAATTTACGAATTCACTCAATTTATTACTGACGTATTAGGTGTTGAAGATGTAGGGGCTCGTTTCAACGAATCCGTAACATACCATACATCTTGCCACGTAACTCGTTTGATGGGCATTAAAGAGCCTCCTTTCAAACTCCTTAAAAACGTTAAAGATATCAACTTGATTGAATTACCACGTGCAGATCGTTGCTGTGGTTTCGGCGGTACTTTCTCAGTTAAAAACCCTGAAATCAGTGAAGTTATGACACGCGAAAAAGCATTGGAAATTGCTGGCACAGGTGCCAACGTTATCTCCGGTTCTGACCAAGCGTGCTTGATGAACATCGCTGGTATGCTTGATCGTCTTCATAAAGAAGGCGAAATTGATCGCCGTATCAAAGTTATGCATATTGCTGAAATCTTAAACTGCCGTTAAGGAGGAGACGACATGGCACTTATATATGACAATCGCCCCTATAAAACACGTATAAAAGAATGTTTGGCTGACGATTTCAAAGTTGCAGCTATTAAAAAAGCACAAGACGTGTTTTATGATAAACGTAATACAGTAGTTGCGGATGTTCCTGAATGGTTAGATTTCCGCGCTGAAGCGGCTAAAATTCGCGATCACGTACTTAACAACTTGGATTACTATGTAAGTCAATTTGCTGACAACGCTGAAAAAGCTGGTTCTAAAGTTCACTTTGCGTTCGATGACAAAGAAGCAACTCAAATTGCATTAGATATCCTTCGCCAACGCGAAGCAAAAATGATCGTTAAATCCAAAACTATCTTAACTGAAGAAATTGGTTTGAACGAAGTATTAGAAGAAGCTGGTATTGAAGTTAACGAAACTGACTTGGCTGAATTTATTTTGCAAACTGCAGTAAGTCCTCCATCTCACATCGTAGTACCAGGTCTTCACTTTGAACGTAACAAAATTCGCGAAATTTTCGCTGAAAAATTAGGTTATACAGGAACTGAAAACCCTACGGAAATGACTCACTTTGTACGCGGTTATGTACGTGAGCGCTTCTTAAAAGCTGATGTAGGTGTTAACGGCTGTAACTTTGCAGTTGCTGAATCTGGTACATGTACAATCGTTTCCAACGAAGGTAACGGTCGTATGGCTAGCTCTATTCCTAAGACTCAATTGATCTTCTTAGGTACAGAACGTATTGTTCCTGATTTTAAAGCTCTTGATGTTATGATGGAAATGTTGAACCGTTCTGCAGTAGGTTCTAAAATTTCTAACTACTTCTCCATGATGACTGGCCCTGCGCGTTCTGGTGAAGCTGATGGTCCCGAAGAAACTCATATCATTATTATCGATAACGGACGCTCTGGCATCTTGGGTGGGACATTCCAAGAAATGCTACGTTGTATCCGTTGTGGCGCATGCATGAATATTTGTCCTGTATACCGTCACGTTTCCGGTCATGGATATGGTTCTGTATATCCAGGTCCAATGGGTGCTGTATTGACTCCATTATTCAAAGGTTACGATGTAGCCGGCGATCTTCCATATGCTTCTACATTATGCGGTGCATGTACAGAAAACTGTCCAGTAGCTATTCCATTGCATGAATTGTTGATGGAGCACCGTCATATCATGGCTGATATTGAAAAGACTCGTCCAAAAGCAGAAGAAGCTATCTTCACAGCAGCTGCTAAGATGTTTGGTAATGCAACATTATTTGATCTTGGCACAAAAGCTGGTGCTATCGGTATGAACTTAATTAGTAATAAAGAAGGTAACATGCCTGAATGGACTCAAGCTATTCCAGTTATGAACGGTTGGACTAAGTCTAAAGAGTTGGGTTCCTTGAAATTCAAGAAATTCCGTGATTTATATGCTGAACATGAAAAGAACAAGAAGAAGGAGAAAAAATAATGGATGTAGCTAAACGTAATCAATTTATTGCACGTTTATCTCGTGCATTAGGCCGTGATCAAGAAATGTGCCCTGCTTTTGTAGAAGGCTTTGATTATAGCCATGGTCCTCAAGAAACTATGTTCCAAGATTTGAATCGCGATCAAATTTTGACAATGTTTAAGGAACAATGTCAACGTGTTGGTACAAAATTCGTTGAAACTACACCTGACAAACTAGGTGAAACAATTTTGGCAGCTATCGACGACTGGGGAAACGGTAAAATTGTATTCCCAAGCTCTCCTGAAGTAGAAGAATATAAATTAAAAGAATTGTTCGAACAAGATGCAACTAATAATGGCGGCACTCGTACATACTTCCAATGGGATCCAGCTAAAGGTCGTGAAGAATGTATTTCTAATACTGCTAATGCTGATATTGGTATTACATTCCCATACTGCGGTATTGCGGAAACTGCTACTGTAGTACAAGCTTCTGGTGAGGATTCTGGCCGTGTGATTAGTTTGTTGCCTACAACACATATTGCTGTGTTGTATACTGACACAATTAATCCACGTATGACACAAACAATGGAACATTTGGCTGAACGGTATCATAACGATCCAGCTAAGTTCCCTACAAATATCTGCTTGATTTCTGGTCCGTCCCGTACAGCGGATATCGAATTGGTAACTGTAGATGGTGCTCATGGTCCTATCCAAGTAACCTATATCTTAGTTAATAGATAATATAATAGCTAGATTTACTAAAGGCGATTTTCTTTTAGAAAATCGCCTTTTGGTGCATATATTACAGAATACATTAAATGTTATCAAAAATTAAATATTGTACTTGTATTTTTTTCGATATATGCTATACTAAGTTCATAACCTATTGTTGTGATATGAATTAAAGAGGTGTATTATGAATATTCCATTCTTTACAGATTACCTCATGTTAAGCAATCCATTAAGTATTGGTATTATCGCGGTGTTCGTGCTCGTGTTAATAGGTATTTATGTATTGCAACGCAAGGGCACATCCTTCGGTAATCTCGTTATTATTGGTACTATTGCTGGTGCCGTACTTGGTATAGCGGTCCAAATTATTGCAGGCTTCCCTGATGATCCATCCAAAGTGGTTTACATCAAGGAAAGTACAAAGTGGTTCTCTCTTGTAGGGGGCGGTTTCATCGACTTAATCCGCATGCTTGTTATTCCTATCGTTTTTATCTCTATTGTTCACGTTATTTTGCACATGGAGGCAAGTGCTAACCTCAAAAAGCTAGTAGTTGCTATGATTTCTACAAATCTCGGCATGGTAGCCGTTGCTGCTATAGTCGGCTTAATTTTGGGGAATGCCTTCGGTTTAGGTCAAGGTTTTGATATTGTTGAATCTGGTAAGAAGATTCGTGAAATCAAACCTATGGTTGATACATTCCGAGCACTAATCCCAAGCAATCCAATTCAAGCGGCTGCTGAAACAAATGTTATCGGCATTGTCGTATTTGCAATTATCTTGGGTAGCGTAGCTCGTCTATTAAAACAAACAGGGACAAACTCTATGGAGGTGTTCACAAAATTATTTGATGAACTTCACCAATTGATTTCTTGGGTAGCTGATTTCATCATTGGTCTTATGCCATATGGTGTAGTTGCCTTATTAGCTTCTACATTGGCAACACGCGGTGTACAAGCTATTCTTGATATGGGCTTGTTCGTAGTATTGCTTTACGTTGGTCTTTTGATTATGTTTGTCGTACAAGCAATCTTGATTACTAGCTTTGGCTACAATCCGATTACATACTTCAAGAAAGCGAAAGCACCACTCTTATTGGCGTTCACTTCTCGTTCTTCGATGGGTGTATTGCCATTAACTGTAGAGACTTTAACAAAACGTCTTGGTGTAAATGCTACAACTGCTAATACAGTAGCTTCCTTCGGTACTACTGCGGGCATGCAAGGTTGTGCGGGCGTGTTCCCAGCACTTGTTGTGGTGTACATCTCTAATGTAGCCAATATTCCATTTGATATGACTATGTATATCATGAGTGTTATCGTTATTGCTATTGGTTCTGTTGGTATCGCAGGCGTGCCAGGTACGGCTACAATGGCGGCATCTGTATCCCTCAGTGGGACAGGCCTTGGTGCATACTTCACCTCCATTAGTCCAATCTTAGCTATCGATCCATTGATCGACATGGGCCGTACATGCTTGAACGTATCTGGTTCCTTAACAAATGCTCTCGTAGTAGATAAAATCATGGGAACTATCGATAAAGACGCATACAATAATCCTAACGAAGGTCGCGTATAAAAACTAGCAACACTTAATCATATAATTATTATAAAAAGGGGCTGTAGCTGAATGTGGTAAAACCACATTTGGTTACAGCTTCTTTTGCCTTTTTAAAAGTGATAATTATTACAGATTGTAAACTATATTATTAATAATCGATATTGAAATTGTGAGCTTAGCTACTAACATACTTATGCATATATGGTATACTAAGCGTTATAAAGTTACGAATTATGCTTAATAAATATAAGCCAAGAGGGTAATAGTATGATTACACAAGAATTGAAAGATCGATTAATTGCAGATTATCCAAAGTTTGAGGATATGACACATAAGTTCTATAAGAAAGAACTATCCATTGCAGACTATAAAGGACAATCTGGTGCTTATGGTAGTTACGCTGAGCGCGGTGCAAATACTGGCATGAGCCGTTGGCGCTTCAACGGTGGTCGCATGACGCGCGAGCACATGCAGTTTTTAGCGGACTCCATTCGTAAATATAACCTGCAACACGTACATTTCACTACCGGCCAATGCTTACAAATGCATGGCCTTGATGGTGATACTATATTGAGTCTCTATAAGGAATGTTATGACCACGGTATCTATAACCGTGGCGCTGGCGGTGACAATCCCAATGTGGTGGCTAGTATTTTACGTGGCATTGATCCTCGTGAAACTTTAGATATTACGCCATATGCAACAGCTATTAGCGTATTTCTTATGGAGCAAATGTTCTATATCAAGATCCCTCGCAAATTTAAAATGGGTATAGATAATGGTTTTGATAGTACCCCACATTCTACGTTCAAGGACCTAGGTTTTAACTTAACAAAACACAATACTTTTGATGTGTATGCTTGTGGTGGTATTGGTCCTAATCCTCGCATTGGTATTCCGGTGGCACATGATGTAGCGCCTGAGGATGTTTTGTACCATGTGAAAGCTATGCTTATGGTTTTTGCTAACCATGGTAACTTCAAAAACCGCGGTAAGGCTCGTACCCGTTATATGCCTGCTGAAATGGGTGGGGCGGAAGCTTTCATCAAGATCTATGAAGAAACTCTAGCTATGGTAAAAGAAGTAGAACACCTAACTATTAATCCAGCTGATTATGCTTATGAAATTACAAAAACTGGTAAGCGTGATGATTCTGTGGAAAATTATCGTATTCACCGTCAAAAACAAGAAGGTTTATATTACGTAGAATACCATCCAGCAGGTGGTGATGCGAACGTAGAACACTTGTTGGCTGCCCTTGATTATGCAGTGACACTTGACCAAGTAGAAGCACGTATTGCGCCAGACCAAGCATTGTTCTTCATTAATCTTACAGCTGATGAAGCACGCAAAATTGCGGAAATAACTGATGATAGTGCCGAAAATGATTTCCGCCGTTCCGTATCTTGTGTTGGTTCTACTATATGTCAGATTGGTATGCAAGACTCTAACGGTCTGTTAAAAGATATCTTCGCACACCTTGAAAAAAAGGGTGTAGACACAAGAAAACTACCTCGTTTACATATATCCGGCTGTCCACATTCTTGTGGTACACACCAAATCGGTGAAATTGGATTCCATGGTGCTGTAAAATTAGTAGATAAAAAACCTATGGTAGCATTCATCCTTGTAGATGGTGGATCAGAACACATGGGTTCTGAAAACTTCGGTAAAATGGCTGGCAATATTGTAGCTACAAAAATTCCAGAATTTTTGGAATCTTTGGCAAATATTCTAAACGAATCTCCAGAACCAGACTTTGGGACATGGAGAATGACACACAAAGCGCAATACATGGAACTTATAAAAGCATTTGAGTAAATGTGGTTTCCGCTTGTCATGGGGCCCTAGCATATAAGTAGTTTCTACGTCGATTGCTATGTGGACCCGTTTCATTGCGACAACTTAATTAAAAATAAAACTGGGTACCTCTTTGCTCCGTCCTTCGTAAAGTCGCTGCAGAGGTACCCAGTTTCATTTTTATAACACCTGATGTAAATTAGTCCCATAGCAAAGCGACTTACCTTACTAATATACAGAGCGGCCTCATGACAAGCTACATTCGATATTTACTCAATATGCTTTTATAATTAGAGGAGCGGAGAGGCGAGAGCGGCTAAGTAGTTTTGACTGAATTTGCATCAAGACTAGCCAGTAGATTAGCCTCTGGCTAGTCCTTCCCATACGGTGGGCATGGCGCCACTACTATACAGTTTATTATAATGTGTAAAATGATAGTGTTTTCTATGATTTATTTCAAGGTGTAATTGTAATGACTCTATATAAGTATTAGCTAGATTATTTACGCTTTTGGATGGGACATCTTTATAAATATAGTGATAAAAAAGTAAGAATACGCTTGTGCAGAGACTTTGCGAAGAACGGAGCAAGCAAGCGTATTTTTACCAAGTTGTACTAACGAGATGGGGCCCCATCCTAAAAGCGGATGAACAAATGTTAGTTGAGTCCCAATACAATAAGAATAATTGTTTAAAACTAGATATGACTTGATTTTGTATGTTATAATAGGCTTTATAGTAGTATTTGGAGGATATTCAGATGTTATTTACCGTCAATACAGAAGTCTGTACACGATGCGGCCTTTGCGTTGCTGACTGTCCGACCGGATTGCTGGTGATGTCCGATGCTGGACCTGTAACTGGCAGGGGAGGTTGTATCTCCTGTGGGCATTGTATTTCCGTATGCCCAACGCTTGCTCTTGATAGCGATATGACACCGCGTAAAGAGCAAATCGATATTACAAAGGAACCTAAGTTAACGCCTGAGCAAGCTGAACTATTTATGCGTAGTCGTCGCTCTATTCGTAACTATCAAAATAAACCAGTCCCTGTAGAGCTCATTCGCAAAGTGCTAAACGTTGCAAGAATGGCGCCAACAGCAACTAACACACAAGGTATTTCGTATATAGTAATCCGAGATAAACAAACGTTACGCCGTATTGCTGATCTCGTTCTAGAGTGGATGCATTTAGCTGCAAAAACAGTGCCAATTATGCGCCTTTATGCTCGTGCGGCTCAAGCAGAAGTAGATAAAGGCAAGGAGTATATCTTGCGCGATGCGCCGGCTCTCGTCGTGGCAATTGGCTCTAAAAAAGATATTCATCGTACCCATGATAGTGGTCACTCTTGCTTGTCTTATGCTGAGCTATATGCGCCGACTTTAGGCCTTGGTACTTGTTGGGCAGGCTTTTTTGAACATGCTGGAGAAGCTGAATACCAACCATTATTAGATGAATTAGGTGTACCTGATGATAAAATTGTAGCTGGTGGCATTCTTATGGGATATCCTAAAGTACGATATCGCAATATTGTAGAGCGTCAACCATTAGATGTTACATTTGATACAGAAGAGTAAAAAAGAGATGCCCCAATGATTGTAATCATTGGGGTATCTCTTTTTAGTTATATAGTGACGATATAAACTTTATTAATTGGCAGTTGTAATAGTGCCTTTGAATGTTTCGTCGATGTATTGTTTAATAGCATCAGATTTGTAAATATCTGCAATTTTTTTGTATGTTTCGTTGTCTTTGTCTTCACTACGAACTGCAAGTACGATAACTGTTAGTGGTTCATCTTTAGATTCGAAGAAGAAACCTTGTTTTTCTACACTAAGACCAGCACTTTGCACATAGTTCATTGGAATAACTGCAATTGTTACATCATCTAGACTACGAGGTAATTGAGCTGCTTCTAGTTCTTGAATCTTTATATTCTTCGGGTTAGATGTGATATCTGCAACTGTTGCTTTGAAGCCGACACCATCTTTTAACGTAATTAATCCAGCTTTAGCTAATAATGCTAATGCACGACCACCATTAGTAGGGTCATTTGGGATAGAAACAGTAGCGCCTTCAGGTACATCTTGTACGCTGTGTACACTATTACTATATAAGCCCATACGCACCAAAATTGTTTTACCGATTGCTACTAAGTTGGAACCATTTTGTTTGTTAAAGTTTTCCATAAATGGTACATGTTGATAAGCATTCAGTTGAATATCGCCATCTGCAAGGGCTTTATCAGGTGTTACATAGTCTGAGAATTCAACTACTTTAAGATCGATTCCTTGTTTTTTAGCTTCTTTTGCTACAGCTTCAGCTACTTGTGCATGAGGACCAGATGTAGCACCTATTTTGATTTCTTTTTGTGTTTGTGTTGATTGATTTGATGTACTACCACAACCAGCGATAGCAAATGCAAGAGCACCGATAAGTAATGGTGCTAACAATGTTTTTAATTTCATATAATCATCCCTTTCAAGTCTTATAATGGTTATATCCTATCATGGATGAAGGGGATTTGTATATGATAAAAGCATATCAGTTAGCTATAGATTAAAACTATGGTGAAATTCTAGCTCATTTATAATACAATTCAATATAATATATTGATTAATGTGTTATATTGAATGTGTGATCGCTAGGTAGTAAATTTATATTTTAAATATTTTTGTATAATTCTAATATGGATTCATATATCTATATGTCGGATATATCTATATGTCGGATTAATGGAGGATGTATGTATAATTTTGATTTTTATAACCCTACACATATCGTATTTGGTAAAGACCGTTTAGATGAATTAGATACATTGGTACCAAAGGATGCAAAGGTGCTCATTACTTATGGTGGTGGCTCCGCTGTGCACAGTGGTCTTATTGATCGCATTGTGAAAGCTCTTGGTAACCGCAAGGTTGAGCAGTTTGGTGGTATTGAGCCAAACCCATCTCTTGAAACTTGTGAACGTGCGGTAGCTTTCATTAAAGAACATGGCGTAGATTTCGTTCTCGCTGTAGGCGGCGGTTCTGTAGTAGATGCTACAAAACTTATCGTTATGGGTGCTACCTATGATGGTCCCGTTATTGAGGTAATGAAAGCTGGTGTGCCAGAGGTTCCGGTAGACATGGTACCAAATCCATTACCATTTGGCACAGTTATGACACTACCTGCAACTGGTTCCGAAATGAACAATGGTGCAGTTATTACTTATGGTGACGGTAAATACCCTGTATTCAGTAGCTTAGTATTCCCTAAGTTCTCCATGCTTGATCCAACATTGACTTTCACCTTGCCTGAAAGACAAGTTAAGAATGGCGTTATCGATACCTTTGTGCATACCACAGAGCAGTATTTAACATACCCTGTAGAAGGTCGTATTCAAGATCGTTTCAGCGAAGGTATTTTAAAAACTATGATTGAAATCGGCAAAGAAACAGTAGAAAATCTAGAAAACTACGATATTCGTGCTAACCACGTGTGGGCCTCTACATTGGCATTAAATGGTTTAATTGGTGCCGGCGTGCCACAAGACTGGGCAACTCATCTGATTGGCCATGAGTTAACTGCGGCGTACCATCTTGACCATGGTATTACATTGGCTATCGTATTACCTGCATTGTTAGAAGTGAAAAAAGCAGACAAACTTGAAAAATTGGCACAATATGCTACACGGGTATGGCATATTACAGAAGGTACAAACGAAGAAAAAGCGGACAAGGCTATCGCTAAAACTCGTGAATTCTTCGAGTCCCTTGGCGTATCTACGCATTTGAAAGACTATGGTCTTGGTGAAGAAGCAGTTGATAAAATTGTGAAACAATTAGAGGACCATGGCATGACACAACTTGGTGAAAATGGTGATGTAACACCAGAAGTAGCTCGCGAGATTTTAACGCGTGCCTTATAATTAAGGGGATTAACAGTGTAAACTTGTATGATATGGAAAGGAGGCGCTCCCTATAAATAAAATAAAAAATAGAAGTGCATTTTCTTTTGCACTTCCTATTATGATTCCCATGGGGCTTAGTTTCCTTTTTCTTGGAGTAGGCTTTGGTTTGTATGCTACCAGTCAAGGGTTTCCTTGGTGGACCGCTCCTGTTTTAGCTAGTACCATATTTGCAGGCTCCATGGAGTTCGTAACTATTGGGCTGTTAATGGCAGGCTTTGATCCAGTGAATACTTTTATGTTGACCTTGTTTGTCAATGGGCGCCATTTCTTCTATGGTCTATCTGCACTACAGCGATATGTGCATATGGGATGGAAATGGTTTCCTACAGTTGCGTGGATGTGTGATGAAAGCTTTGCAATTAATGTATCTACGAAGTTACCCGATGATGTAGATGAAAAATGGTTCTACTTCCATGTATCGTGGCTTAATTATATCTTCTGGGTTGTGAGTACTCTTGTAGGGGGATTGTTCGGCGATTTATTAGCATCTGTAGATTTGCGAGGTATTGGTTTTGTATTACCTGGCTTATTTATTGTTATATTCCTTGAAATGTTATTTAATGCTAAAAGTAATAATATTCGAGGCTTAGGTGCTGTTGGAGCCGTTGTAGCCCTAGCAATGCTTCTATTAACGGGAAAATCCTTATTTATGCTTGCTTCTATGGGGTGTATGCTCGTAGTATGTTATATAGCGTATAAGTGGGGAGGTGTACGCCTTGACTAGTTTAGAAATGGTCATTACTGTTGCTATTGTAGTAGCAGGTACATTGCTCACACGATTTGCGGCTTTTCTCATTTTCCCTCCCGGTAAAAAGGCGCCAGACTTTGTATTGTACTTAGGTAAGGCTCTACCTGCAGCGATTATGGGTCTGCTTGTTGTGTACACTTTTAAAGATATTGTAGTTCTAATATATCCTTACGGACTTCCTGAATTAATTGCATTCTTAGTTACAGTGGGGCTTCATATGTGGAAGCGAAATATGTTCATGTCTATTGGGGCAGGAACTGTAGCGTATATGATTCTTGTACAAGCCATATTTAATGTAACAAGATAAAATAAACCACGTATATCTATTCCTATGAAAGGTTAGATATACGTGGTTTTATGTTTTATTTTAGTTGTAAAAGTCTTTCAAGACCTGGCGCAGTATGATGATTTTCCAAGAAAGATCGTTGGTCTAGTAGTTCCATAACGTCCATGTCGATGTTGGTGAGTTTGAAATCGAATACATCGAAGTTTGCTTCCATATGGCTCACGTTATTGGCCTTTGGCAATGGAATGATGCCTCGTTGGATGTGCCAACGCAAGATGATTTGATGTTTTGAAACACCGTATTTTTCTGCCAAGCTTTTGATGATTGGATGGTCAAAAATCGGTTGGCGGTCACGGGTAAATGGAGACCATGCCATACCTACAACTTGATGCTTTCTCATCAATTGTAAGAGTGATTGACGTTGGTTGAACGGGTGGCATTCGATTTGGTTGACCACCGGCTTTACATTGCAGTGGTATAGCAAGTCAATGAGGCGGTCTTCGTAAAAGTTAGATAGACCTAACCCACGGAGTATATTTTGATCGTATAATTCTTCCATGGCGCGCCAAGAACCGTAGTAATCACCCAGTGGTTGGTGTACGAGCATGATATCGATATAGTTGGTATCTAGTTTCTTTAAGGAACTTTCAACAGCACGCATCGTATTATCGTAGCCTGCATCAGTGTGCCAGATTTTAGTAGTGATGATTATATCTGTTCGTTTAATACCAGATGCTTTGATTCCTTTAGCAACGGCTTCTTCATTGCCATAATAGGCAGCCGTATCGAGTAAACGATAGCCTACGCCAAGTGCATTGGCAACGGCTTGTTCAGTCTCTCCTTCGGTACCTGTTTTATAGGTACCATAACCGATGGAGGGAATGAAGCTACCATTGTTTAAAATTCTAAAGTCCATCCGTTCTTCCATGAGAACCTCCGTTATATCCATAAATTAAAGGAATTAGCTTTCATACAATTCTAACTGATTTTATGATATACTAAGGTATTGATAAAAATCAATATGATAGGAAGTGACAGAATGCAAATAAATCGTTTCTGCTCTGTAATTGCTATCCTTGGTGTTATGATTATGACACTCGCTATTGCGGGATGTGGTACGAAAACCGTATCCGTCGCAGAGGTAACGTACAAGGATATGCCGTTGCAGATTCATAATGATGCCAATGTAACGGCCCTTAATAAGGCGACAATAACGCCGACCTTGACGGGGCAGGTCGTGTATGCTGTGAAAGTAGGCGACCAAGTACAGCAAGGTCAAACTGTGGCAACTGTAGATACATCGGCTTTACAACAACAGCTAGCATCCTTGCAAGGACAATTAGCACAAGCCCAATCACAATCATATGCCACAGCTGTGACGACTACGACTGCAGCATCTATAGATAGTACTCAACTGGAACAGGCTCAACGCATGCGCGAAGCAGGCATAATCACACAAAAAGAATATGATCGTATTTTGGAACGATCTCAACCACAAACTACAACAGTCACAACTGGTGGTGGGGGAGGCGTCAATACGGCGGCTATCGAGGCACAAATTGCTCAAGTATCTGCACAGATGGCAGCTTCTACAATCGTGGCCCCTATAGCAGGTACGGTGACATCTATTTATAACGAGGATCGTCAAATGGCGATTGCGGATCGTCCGTTTATGATGATTCAGCAATCCACACCGATGGTAGCATCCCTCAGCATTCCCCGTGATGCGGCTATGAAGTTAGGTACAGCTGAAGCCAAGAATGGTATGAAGGTACTTCTCAAGGTGGGGGACCAAGAAATACCAGGTGAATTGACTTATGTAGATATTACTCAGCCTGAAAATGTGCCAAGTGTTCTTGTGAAAGCAACTTTTAACAATGAGAAAGGTTTAATTAAGGCGGGTGAGTTCTATACACTCGTTATCGAATCTAATGTGAAAGCAAAAATGTTGACCGTTCCAACTAAGGCGGTTCGGGAAAATCAAGATGGCAAATATGTATATGTATTGACTGAGAATAATACAGTTGATGTACGTGTTGTTGAGGTAGGCATTACTGAAGGTGATGACGTAGCTATTATTTCTGGACTCAACGAAGGTGACAAGGTTATCACAACGGATGGCACCTTTGAGTTAGGTGAATCTGTAAAATTGTGATTACGACCCCTATGGGTTTAATACTAGATTGTTAGGATTATGTTTAAACATAATAGAATCGAAACTTTCACAGACCGTGAAAGTAACCTCAAAAGAGGAATCTGATAGGAGGGATTATTATTTTAGAATTTAAACGTTTTGAATTGCGAGATAAACCATTAATCGACAAGTATTTTGAACAACATCATTATGAAGCATCCGATAATTGCTTTACTACATTGTTTATGTGGCAAGATCCATACGGTATTCGCTGGGCTGAAGAGAATGGCGTATTGTATATCCAAGGTGGCGGCAAGCGTGAGCCATTCCTATTGCCTCCATTTGCTGGTAAAGATGCAAAGTTCCTTGATGGTTTGTTGCGTGCTAAAGAATGGTTCGTAGAAAATAAATTGCCGTTCCGTTTTAAAGGCGTTAGCAAAGATGTAAAAGAACGCATGGAAGACCTATGTCCTGGTCGCTATGCATTTACACCTGACCGCGACAACTACGAATACATTTACAAGTCCGAAGATCTTATCAACTTGTCTGGTAAGAAATTCCGTCAAAAGAAAAACCATTTAAACCAATTCCGCATGCAATATTCTAACTATGAATATGTGCCGATTACAGATGATATTATTCCATTATGTCGTGAAACGGCAGCATCTTGGGTAGAAACGCATCATGAAGAAGGTATCGAAGATGAATTGGTAGCCATCAATTTGTTGTTTGACAACTGGGATGTGTTGGGTCTTAAAGGCGGTGCCATTAAATTATTCGGCCGTGTTGAGGCTTTTAGTATCGGTGAACTTCTCAATGACAGAATTGCTTTGATTCACATTGAAAAAGCAAATCCAGATATTCGTGGTTTGTATCAAGCTATCAATAATGAATTCATTCGTCATGAATTTAGCGAAGTAGAATTCATCAACCGTGAAGAAGATATGGGCTTGCCTGGTCTTCGTCAAGCAAAAGAATCTTATAACCCAGATCACTTTGCGGAAAAATATGACGCAGTATATGCTAACGAAGCAGATAATGCGACAGGTGGTAAATAAAATCTGAGCTATGAAGTCGATGTGCTTCATAGCTCATTTTGTTATAATAGAATTGTTAGACTATCTATTTGAATGTAACTATCGTATCATCATGGCGATATGGCGATATGGCGATATGGCGATATGGCGATATGGCGATATGGCGATATGGCGATATGATGTGCTTAAATTAGATCAGATATTATACGCTGTGACGGGACAGATAGATAACGGCTCTTATGATATAACGAGGACATAATTATGGAATTTAGAATTGCAACGGCTCAAGATACGCCTCATGTGGAGAATCTATGGGCGTACTGCTTTGAACCTAAGGAAGATCCATTCTTTCAATATTATTTTACAAATTGCTATGAACCAGAGAATACAATGGTCGGGTTAGAACAGGACCAATTGTTGAGCACCGTTCATTTGCGTCAATACAATCTTAATGTACGTGGTGCCGTATTGCCTACGAGCTATATGGTAGGCGTTGCAACGCATCCAGCAGATCGCCGTGGTGGTGTAGGCGGTGCACTGTTAACTGCTGCACTAGAGGAGCTTCGTAAACGCGGTCAAGCTATGACGATTTTGATGCCATCCAAGGCGGCATTCTATCAACAATATGGTTGGGAGCTTTATGCTCATCAATGGGTGAATACCATGTCGCTAGAAGACTTGCGCCCTATGACAGATAAAACGTTGAGCTTTGGCTTGCTAAATAGCGTAGATCAATGGACTTTGTTAGATCCAGTATATAAAACATATACGGCTCGTCTTTCTGGCTACGCAGAACGTGGTGAAAAGGAATGGAAACGTTTGTTAGGCAGCTTCTTTGCAGAAGGTGTAAATGTTGCTGTAGTGCGCAACGATGACCATGTCATTGAAGGCTATGCAGTGTATCGTTTAGGTCAGCCTGAAATTCCTGTTTCTGAATTGGTTTACACGACACGCCGTGCACAACGTGCATTATTGAATTATTTCTATAATCACCGTTCTCAAGGTACGTCTATCCGTTGGAATGAAGGCCTTCACGATACATATTATCGCTTCTATCCTGATGGTAGAACTGGTCACGCTACGATGCCGTATATGATGAGTCGTATTGTAGATGTAAAAGCTGCTTTCGAAGCAATTCCTGTCAATCAAGAGGCATTGATGATGCCTATAACAATGACCTTTGCTGTAAAAGATGGGCTTTGTAGTTGGAACGAAGGTCGCTATGAAGTACAATATGGCAGTGCATTAACTCCATCCGTTAAAAAGATTTCTGATACGATAGAGGGTGAAACAGATATTAGCATTGAGGTCGGTGCGTTGAGCCAGTTATTAATGGGCACACTTACGGCTCGAGACCTTGCTTTTGAAGGGAAACTTTCAGTAAGCGAAGAATGGTTAGACTATTTCGATATTCTCTATCCTGAACAAAAAACGTATATTAACGAATGGTGGTAATATGAGCTGGAAAACATATACGGTGAAAGAACCAACTGAGTTGACGGTTTCTAAATATGTAAAGGAACGATTTTCCTTATCCTCTCGGGATATCCAAATGATGTTTCGCAAGAAACGGGTAAAAGTTAATAGCCGTGTGGCTCATTCGCAGCGAGTACTTAAAAAGGGTGATGTATTAACTTTGGAGTTACCACAAGATAAGGATTATGGGGTTGATGTAGAAAAGGGGCCGATTACCGTTCTCTACGAAGATGCTCATACCTTAGTTGTAAATAAAGCTCCTTTTATGCTCGTTCATCCAGCAGGGCAAACAAAGTCTTGCACTTTAAGCAATTATATAGCTGGTTATTATGCGGAAAAGGGTGTAGTTCATAAGGTTCGCCCTGTGCATCGCCTCGACCGAGATACATCGGGGTGTATTCTATTTGGTAAAACAAAGGAAGCACAACAATATTATACGGATGAGCTACAAGCAGGTCGTATCGATCGTATTTATACAGGACTTGTAGAAGGTCATATTGATGCGGATGGCATGGTAGATGAGCCTATTGGGGTAGATCCAGTATTCGATAATCGCCGTGTTATCGATGAGTTTGGTCAGCCTGCTCAAACGGAATATACCGTTCTCGGTTATGAAGGAGACAATACTCTGTTACGTTTTAAATTGTTGACTGGCAGAACTCATCAAATTCGGGTTCACATGGAACATATTGGCCATCCTATTATTGGTGATGCTATGTATGGTACGCGCAATAAGCCCTATACACGCCAATGTTTGCACGCATCGGAGCTAACCTTTGTACCGTATGGTAAGGATGAAGCTATTACGATTACCTGTGAAGTAGGGGATAATTTTGGTCGAGAAAAATAACTGTTGATTTTTCCACTCAAAATAATAAGACTATCGTATTTATTGGATGAGAAGCTTATTATCCCTGTATCCTTGTATACAAAAAACAATAGTGATAAAAACTCATAGTCTATGCATGAAAAGCATAGACTATGTTTTTTTTATATTTTCAATTCACAGTGGACAGGAGTATACTGTGTATAGACATAAAATTCTATAGAATGTTAAATTGATAATTTTATAGAGAAATAGTTTGTTAGTTATACTTTTACCAAGACCGAACGGAACGATGCCGCAGTGCTTGGAATGATCAAGTGATATGAAGGAGTGCACGTTATGGATATGAAGCAAAGCACAATAGAGCAACAACGTCTAGATCAAGCTAGACTTGAGGCCAATGGTATGTACAGCAGCCAATTTGAAAAGGATGCGTGTGGCATGGGCTTCGTTGTTAATATTAAGGGAAAAAAATCTCATGATATTATCGACGATGGTTTACGCATTTTAGAGCGCTTGGAACATCGTGGCGGTGCCGGTGCCGACAAGGATACTGGGGATGGTGCCGGTATTTTAGTACAAATCCCGCATGAGTTCTTCAAGCGCGAGTGCGAAGTGCTTGGTATTAATCTACCTGCAGCTGGCGAATATGGCGTAGGTATGGTCTTTGCCCATAAATATGAAAGTCTCCGTAACGAGCAAAAACGAATTCTCGAAGAGGTCGTACGCGAAGAGGGTCAAGTTGTTCTCGGCTGGCGTGAAGTACCGGTAGATGGTACAAAGGTTGGTAAAGAGGCTGCGGCGATTCGTCCTTGGATGATTCAAATCCTTATCGGCAAAGGCCCAGATGTAACTAACAATAAGGAATTTGAACGCAAATTATATATCATTCGTAAATTGGCGGAAAAACGCATTATTCCATTGAGCAAGGAATTGTCTAGCGATTTTTATATTGCCTCCTTGTCTTCTAAAACAATCGTATATAAAGGTATGTTAACACCTGGTCAATTGCGCGACTTTTACCTTGATTTGAGCGACCTTGATTTTACCTCCGCATTGGCAATGGTTCACTCCCGATTCAGTACGAATACATTCCCAAGTTGGGCTCGAGCACATCCTAACCGTTTCTTAGTTCACAATGGTGAAATCAACACCATTCGCGGCAATGTAAACTGGATCAATGCTCGTGAAGGTAAAGCGGAATCTCCATTGTTCCCAGATATCAAAAAGGTATTCCCTGTAGTAGATGATAGCGGTTCTGACTCTGCTATGTTTGATAACACATTAGAATTCTTGCATATGACAGGCCGCTCCTTGCCTCATGCGATTATGATGATGATTCCTGAGCCTTGGGAACGCAATAATCTCATGAGTCAAGAAAAACATGATTTTTATGAGTTCAATAGCTTTATGATGGAACCTTGGGATGGTCCTGCGGCTATGGGCTTTACCGATGGTACAGTTATCGGCGGTGTCCTTGACCGCAACGGTTTGCGTCCTGCTCGTTACTATGTGACAACAGATGATCGCGTTATCATGGCCTCCGAAGTTGGCGTTGTAAACGAAAATGCTGAAAACATCCGCGCTAAAGGCCGTTTGGAACCAGGTAAAATGCTACTCATTGATACAGAGGAGCAACGTATCATCTCCGATGAAGAAATCAAACATCGCGTCGCTACTGAATTGCCATACAATGAATGGGTAAAGGAACACGTTATTCATTTGTCTGAAATTACGCAGGCCGATGAAAGTACAATTCCAACAGTAGATGATTTATTCAAAGAACAACAAGCTTTTGGTTATACCCAAGAAGACCTTGTGCGTATGATTGTGCCTATGGCAAAAGATGGGAAAGATCCTGTTGGTGCCATGGGAGCGGACGCGCCTTTAGCTATCTTGTCAGATAAACCACAATTGCTATATAGCTACTTCAAGCAAATGTTTGCGCAAGTAACGAATCCTCCAATTGATTCTATTCGTGAGGAAATGGTTACATCTACACGGGTTATGCTTGGTAACTCTGGTAATTTAACAGAACCTAACAAAGCTGGTACCTATGCATTGTCCATGCGTACCCCAATTCTTACAAACCAAGAATTGGCATCCATTAAAGCTCTTGATTGCCGTCGCATGAAATCTGTAACCTTGCCAATCCTATTTGATCCAACTAAGGGTGCCGAAGGCTTGCGCGATGCATTAGATGAATTGTGTGCTAAGGCAGAAGAAGCAGCTCGTACAGATCAAAATGTATTGATTTTATCTGATCGTGGTGTCGATGAACATCATGCGCCAATTCCAGCGTTGTTGGCTGTAGCAGCCGTTCACAATCACTTGATTAGCAAAGTATTGCGTACAGAAATTGGTCTCATCCTTGAATCTGGTGAACCTCGTGAAGTACATCACTTCTGTACATTAATCGGCTATGGTGTAACAGCTATCAACCCATACTTGGCGCTTGAAACTGTACGCGATTTACAAGCTCGTAAACGTCTTGGCGATATTACACCAGAACAGGCAGAAAAGAACTACATCAAGGCCGCTGTAGGTGGCATCATGAAAGTTATGTCCAAAATGGGTATTTCCACAGTTCGTTCCTACCACGGTGCACAAATCTTTGAAGCGTTGGGCTTGAATACTAACTTCATTAATAAGTTCTTCGTAAATACACCAACACGTATTGGCGGTATTGGTCTTGGTGGGGTAGCACATGAAGCATTAGCTCGTTTTGAACGTGCTTTCAAATCTGATGAAACAGTACTTGAACCAGGCGGTTGGTATGGTCCTGTAAAAGATGGGGAAGAGCATCTATTCAATCCTAAGACAATCGAACTTTTACAAGAATCTCTTATCAACGGCGACTACACAAAATATAAAGAATACTCCAAAGCGATTCGTAACGATTATCACGTTACATTGCGTTCCTTGATGGAATTGAACTATCCTGTAGGTGGCGGTATTCCTATCGAAGAGGTTGAACCTGAAGAATCCATTGTAAAACGCTTTAAAGCTGGTGCTATGAGTTACGGTGCCATCAGTAAAGAGGCGCATGAAGCCATTGCCATTGCAATGAACCGTTTAGGCTCTACATCTAACTCTGGTGAAGGCGGCGAAGACGTAGCTCGCTTCAAACCGTTGCCAAATGGCGACAGCATGAACTCCGAAGTAAAACAGATTGCATCTGGTCGTTTTGGGGTAACCGCAAACTACCTCATTCATGCAAAAGAATTGCAAATTAAATGTGCGCAAGGTGCTAAGCCAGGTGAAGGTGGTCAATTACCAGGCAAAAAAGTATATCCTGAAATTGCCAAGGCTCGTCACTCCACTCCAGGCGTTGAGCTCGTATCTCCACCACCGCATCATGATATTTACTCCATTGAAGACTTGGCAGAGTTGATTTACGACTTGAAATGTGTCAACAAAGATGCGCGCATTTCCGTTAAATTGACATCTGAAGCAGGCGTTGGCACGATTGCTGCTGGTGTGGCGAAAGCGAAAGCGGATAATATCTTGATTTCCGGGTATGATGGTGGTACAGGTGCGGCTGGTCGTACGTCTGTAAAACATGCAGGTGTGCCTTGGGAACTTGGTCTCTCTGAAACTCATCAAACCTTGATGCTCAACAGATTGCGTGACCGTGTTCAATTAGAAGTAGACTCCAAGCTGATGACTGGTTTCGATGTGGCTGTGGCAGCTATGCTCGGTGCTGAGTTATTCGGCTTTGGTACATTGCCTCTCGTTGCGGTGGGCTGTAAAATGGCTCGTGTATGTAATCTTAATACATGCCCTTACGGTGTAGCTACACAAGATGAAAAATTGCGTGCTCGTTTCACAGGTAAGCCTGAATATGTTGAAAATTTGATGATTTTCATCGCACGTGAATTACGTGAAATCATGGCTCGTCTAGGTATTCGCTCCGTAGCTGAGCTCGTTGGTCGTATCGATCTTGTGCGTCAAAAATCTCAAGATGATAACTTCAAATTGTCTCGCGTTGACCTTAAACGTATATTGTTCCGTCCATACATCGATGCCTCTGTAGGCCATATGCACATGGTTGACCAAGATCACGAGTTGGAACGCACCTTGGATATGTCCAAACTCTTGCGTATGTGCCGTCCTGCTATTGAGGATCAAAAACCTATTCGCGCTAAATTGGCTATTACAAACATTAACCGTGTTGTAGGTACTTTGGTTGGCTCTGAGGTGACTCGTCGTTATGGTGAAAGCGGCTTGCCAGACAATACAATCAAGTTGAATTTCGAAGGCTCTGCGGGTCAATCCTTCGGTGCTTTCATCCCTAAAGGCATGACACTAGAACTAGAAGGAGATGCGAATGACTACCTCGGTAAAGGCTTGTCCGGCGGTACCATCACTGTATATCCACCGAAGAAATCCATCTTTGAAGCTGATGAAAATATCCTTATTGGTAACGTTGCCTTCTATGGTGCAACCTCTGGTACATCCTACATCAACGGTGTGGCCGGTGAACGTTTCGCCGTACGTAACAGCGGTATTACTGCCGTTGTGGAAGGCGTCGGCGACCATGGCTGTGAATACATGACTGGTGGTGAAGTGCTCGTACTCGGTAAAATCGGCCGTAACTTTGGAGCAGGTATGTCCGGTGGCTATGCGTACATCCTCGATTGCGATGAACGCTATGTTAACACAGGTCTCGTAGAATTACGTACTGCTAATAATGATGACCTTAAACGCATTAAAGAACTGATAGAACAACATGTATTGCATACTAACTCCGCTAAAGGCCGTCACATCTTAGAAAACTGGAATAACTTTGTAAATAGATTTACAAAAGTTGTGCCTGTAGCCTATGAAGAAATGCAAGCTGCTATTGAACGCTTCAAAGAACAAGGATTGTCCTTGGAAGAAGCACAATTGGCTGCATTTAAAGAGAAATATGCAAAATAATTTTTAATTTGATTGAATATCGTTTGGATAGGATATATGAAAAGCCTCTATAGCTTTGACTATAGAGGCTTTTTCATGTATAATATTTGTATTGCAATATTGGATCATGGCAGTTCTCGGGCCTGTGCAATGGGGGCCTGTGAATCGTGTCAGGACTGAGAGGTAGCAGCACTAAGCGGTAACCTTCATGTGCCACGGGGACCCCGGGGGCTGTCGTGATCGAATATTGCAAGGCGGCCTGTGGGGCCGCTTTTTTTTTGTCTAATTGATAGGCTCAAATGACTAGTGTAAATTACTGATAAAACTCTATAAAATGAGTCAGATTTTCTTGAATATGGTATAATAAAGTATTGTAAGTTTCGGAAAAAGGGGGTGTTCCAATGGCATATATTGCGCTATATCGTAAGTATCGTCCGCAGACATTTACCGATGTAGTTGGTCAGCATCAGGTGTCTGATACATTGATGCGCGCTATCCGGGAGGATAAGGTAGCTCACGCTTATTTATTTGCCGGTCCACGGGGGACTGGTAAGACGAGCATGGCGAAGATTTTTGCGCGCGCTATCAACTGCGAGTATGGTCCAACGGATCATCCTTGTAACGAGTGTAGTGCTTGTAAATCGATTTTGAGTGGACAGTCCATGGATGTTCTTGAAATCGACGCCGCATCAAATCGTGGTATCGATGAGATTCGTGCTCTCCGTGAAAGCGTCAAATTTATGCCTGTTGAAGGGCGTAAAAAGGTTTTTATCATAGACGAAGCCCACATGCTTACTACAGAGGCGTGGAATGCGCTTTTAAAAACCATAGAAGAACCTCCTGCTCATGTGATGTTTATCTTTGCGACTACAGAAATTGAAAAATTGCCTGTTACTATCGTGTCTCGTTGTCAGCGCTATACTTTTAGACGTATTACTTCTGATGACATCGCACAGCGTTTATCTTACGTAGCAGAAAAAGAAGGCTTTGGTCTTGATTCTGCAGCGGCGCAGCTCATTGCTGTTCATGCAGATGGTGGCTTGCGTGATGCCTTGAGTATTTTAGACCAATGTGCCGGTATGGCAACGGGCTCTATTACACCGCAAGTGGTGGAAGAATTAATCGGTCTCGTAAGTAAGGAATGGATTATTCACTTCCTAGATGCTTTGCGCAATGGTGATGGCCCTAAAGTATTATCCTACGTTCACGATGCTTTGGCAGAAGGTCGCGATGCAACGCAGATTATGGAAGCTCTTATTCAACATGTGCGCGCCTTGCTCGTTGGTAAGGTGGCTCCTGATGCAGATGAACTCAAGGTATACGATGCCTTTAAGGATGAGTTTCTAGCTCAGGCCAATAGCGTTGATTTCAATGAACTTAACCAATATGTGCGTAGTGCTCAATCCATCATGAATGATGCGAAACAAGTGGACAATCCACGAACCATCATTGAAATGGGTCTACTCGTGCTTTGTGCTAAATTAGGCGCTGTTGATGGAAGTTTGGAAGACCGTGTATATGCTCTAGAAAGTGCTGAGCGATCTGAACGAAATGATTTATTGAACCGCATGGCTCAATTGGAACAACGAGGTCCAGCGGCTCCTACATCAGCTTATGGTGCTAATGCATTTGCTCCACCTAGCGGCTATGCGAACAGCTTTGTTCCTGTAGATAATGCTGCTGTACAGAATTCTTCCATGAGTAGTATTCAAAATACTGCTGTTGGCACTGTGCCACCTCCAAGCAGCGTAGGTATGACACCACCGCCTGCGAATGTGGGTATGACTCCACCGACTGCGAGTGTAGGTATGACGCCTCCACCGATGGGAGCACTAGGTAGTACACCGCCTCCGATGAATGGAGTGGGTATGGCTCCGCCACCAATGGGCGGCGTTGGCATGGCGCCACCACCGAATAATGGGGACCCAGTTTCCCGAAAAACCATGAGAAACCAAGCTAAAGGTCGCGGTAAAAAAGGCATTAGTACACAGGCCCTTATCAATGAACAAATCTTATCTGCTCAAGAGTATCGCAATGTACAGTCCAATGTGATTAAATACTTGAAGGATAGTAATCGCAATATGACCTCTACCGTTATCGGTCAAGGTCAGCTGGTGTACGTAGACCAAAGCAAGGCGGTCATGGCCTTTAAAAATACATTGCATCTCAATGTAATGACCAATGAAGTGAACTTGGCGGAGGCGGTTGATGCTTTCACTTATACACTGGGCTATGCAGTACATGTAGAAATCGTGGATGCCCTCACGCAAGTTTATAAAGACTATAAAAAGGCTGCTGGTAGCACCACACAACGCCAAGTAAAAGCACCTCAACGACCACAAGAACCGATGGTTGACGTAAAGACGACCTCCGGTGCGGAACCGACACAAATGGATTTAACCAATGATCCGCAAGAGAGTAAACCTGATTCTGCAGCTGTGGACGCGGCTAAGGCTGCGGCGATGGCGTTTTTAGCTAAGAAAACAGGCGGTGCTGTTGTAAATACAGCGGTTAGTGATAGTGCGAATACAAGTACAATAGATGCATCAGAAACTGCATCAGAAACTGCATTAGGAGCTGATGTAGAAACAGAGTCGGCATCCGTTGGTGATGTGCCGATCACATCTTTTGATGGTAGTCCATCTAATCAGGTTGCTGATGGTGAGATTCCTATTGAGTCTCTAGCGGGTTCTATTGAAGGGGATGATATTCCAGTTCATTCCTTTGATGATGTGCCTGTAGATGATATGGAGGGTTCTTATGTATCATCCTTAGATGATATGCCACCACATCCATTAGATAGTGTGACTGTTATCAGCGAGGATGGTGAAGTGTTAGAGCGCCCTATGGATAGCGGTGCGCATATCGAGGTGGAAGCTGTCCCAAAGTCTGATGGGGGTGAACCTCGTGAGGAAACCCCGCATCAAGGTGATGACAAAACTATGCTTTCACCAGCACCTATTGAAGTAGAGGCTATCGATAGTGTTACGGTGGCTCGAGAATACGCCTGGGATCCAGAGCATATGACAGAAGAGGAACGAAACAATCCTCTCTTGGCGGAAACATTAGAAAAATTATCTGAAGACCATGACATCATAGTCGAGGTTATCGAAGAATAAATAAAAAAGTAATTGTTAGATAATAACCTTTGGCTTTCGGGCTATTAGGTGACACATATGTAATAAATCTATGTCATATATTGTTAATGATGTGGACTTAGAATATTAGTATAGGACGATGTCCTAAAAGGAGGAAATATAATGTTTGGTAAAGGTATGGGCAACATGGCTGGCATGATGAAAAAAGTTCAAAAGATGCAAGCAGATATGAAGAAGATGCAAGAAGAGTTAAAAACTCGCACTGTAGAAGCTTCCGTAGGTGGCGGTGCTGTAACCGTTGTGATGAACGGTGAAAAAATCATCGAATCCTTGAAATTGAATCCTACAGCTGTTGATCCTGAAGATGTGGAAATGTTAGAGGATCTAGTAATGGCTGCGGTAAACGAAGCTAGCAAAAAAGTAGACGACCTCTTGGCTCAAGAAATGGGCAAAGTGACTGGTGGTCTAAACTTGCCAACAGGTTTATTCTAAATGACAAACGCTTTAGAACGGCTCGTAGAACAGCTGCGCCGATTGCCTGGCATCGGCTCCAAGTCGGCTAGACGCTTGGCTTATCATTTGGTAGAAATGCCGAAGGAAGAGGTAGACCGCCTCGTGGAAACCATCGTAGAAGCGAAGGGGGCTACGCGTCACTGTTCTATTTGCTTTAACTTATCAGCTCAAGATCCTTGCGAGTTTTGTAGCAATCCAAATCGCGATCAAACGACAATCATGGTTGTTGAAACATCTCGCGATGTCATTGCTATCGAGCGCAGTGGTGATTATAAGGGCTTGTATCATGTATTGGAAGGCGCTTTGTCCCCTATGGAGGGCATCGGTGCTGACGATATTCGCGTAAAAGAATTGATTGCACGCCTTCGCGATGGTGTTGTACAAGAGGTTATTCTTGCGACAGACCCGGATGTCGAAGGAGAAGCAACAGCTCTGTATTTGGCGAGATTATTAAGTCCAAGTGGCATTAAGGTAACGCGCATTGCCCGCGGTGTTCCTGTGGGTGGCGATATCGAATATGCCGATGAATTAACGCTAGGCGGTGCCGTAGTGAACCGTCAAGAAATGAAAGGATAGTAGTATGGGAGCTTTATTAGCATCACCGATTATATCGGCGGTTATTTCTATTGCTGTAGCCTACATTGCTTTCAAAGTAGCATTTTTCACCATTAAACGGGTGGCTATGAATGTTGTGATTGGTGGGTTAACCTACTGGGTATGCGTTCATATACTTAATATTCCAATGGATATTGGGGTGGGTATTTGGGCATTAACAGCAATTTTAGGACCTATTCCTATGGTCTTAGCTGCTATATATTACGGCATTAAATAACAGGAGGTTTTTATGCTTATCAATCGTGAGCAACAACGCGTTATTGATGAAGTGGAACAGAATATCCTCTTGTTAGCGTCCGCTGGGACGGGAAAAACGAATACACTTGCTTATCGGGTGGCTCATCTCATCGAGGGTGGCTATGCGAAGGCGGAGAATATCTTGTGCATGACCTTTACGAACAAGGCCGCAAACGAGATGAAAGGCCGCATTCAATCGCTCGTGGGCAGTCCTGCAAAGGCTGTGGAGGTTAGTACATTCCACAGCTTTTGCTTTTTCATTCTCCAACAAGAGGGAAAGCGCAACGAAACCTTGTACACGGACGTGACCATCTTTGATGAAGAAGACTGCAAGGAACTATCTGAACCGTACCGTCCTGGTAAATTGCGAGAAATGTCCTTTGCTAATGTTATTTCCATGGTGAAAGAATATCGTTCTTTATATGGCGTTTATTCTGATAATCTCAGAGACGATTACCAGCGAACCATCGAACGCTTACAGAAGGAACAGCGCGAAGCCATTGAGCAGCAATTCTCTAGCTTTGGCAATGTCCTCTACAGTGAACTCCATGATTTTTTGAATCATGGTCACGAATGGATTGCTGCGTATGATGAAAGCTTGTCCTCTGTACATGGTCTAGATTTTACAGACCTTATCTGCGGTGTTCATCGTCTATTCCAAGACCCTGTGGTTCGTGAGCGTTGGCGTAGCCGTTATAGTTATATCTCTGTAGATGAAATGCAAGATACAGGCGTACTAGAGTACAAGGTTCTAGAAATGCTGTGGGAAGGTAATCACGTACTTTTGTGTGGTGACTATTTCCAAACGATTTACGAATGGCGTGGCTCCGATCCGTTCCGCTTGCTCAAGCAATTTGATGCGGATTTTAAGCCTTTAAAAATCATCTTCTACGAAAACTATCGTTCTAATTGGACGCTCTTTACGATGGCTTTCAAGACCTTGCAAAATATGTTTCCTGACCTGGTTGGGTCTATCTACACTGAATTGCCTCGTGCTAATAGTGAAAGCAAGGGTAAGCCTGTTCTCATTAAAGGTTGTAAAAATAGCTACCTTGAGGGCCGATATATCTACGAATCTATCTGTGCATTACCGAAGGATGCTAATATCGGCGTTCTTGTGAGAGACAATAAAAAAGCACAGCAACTAAGTGATTCTTTTGAACGTCTTAACGGCGAACGACCTGAAGAGGAACGTCGTCACTTCATGATTATCGACGAGTTTAAATTCTTTAGACGCCAAGAAATTAAAGATGTTATGGCCTACTTCAAACTGCTAATGAATCCAAACGACTCTGTCAGTGCGAAGCGCATTATCAAGCGCTATGTTGCTGGTATTGGTGACGCTCGTATCGCTGCGATTGAAAGCCCTGAGACGCGCCAAGTAGGTTTAAAATTGACGGACTTCATGGATATGCCTATCTTTGAGGCGGAGCCTTATGCAAAGCTTGTCAGTGGCTTAGAGCAGCACGAAGTAGTTGTTTATGACGTGGAGAGCACCGGCACAGATACGTCTCAAGACCGCATCATTCAAATTGCAGCTATCCGCATCGATGAAAATGGACAGGTCTTAGAGACCTTTGAACGCTTTATCAACCCTGGTATATCTGTTGGTCAATCCGAAGAGGTACACGGCTTCTCTGATGCGTATTTACAAGAACACGGCGAAGATCCAGCTACAGTACTCAAAGCGTTTAAGGAGTTTTCTAAGGATACTATTATCGTAGGTCACAATGTAAACTATGATGTGACTATCTTTACGAATGAATTGGCGCGTCATAACTTAGGTAATCCCGAGTTCAAGGCTATCTACGATACCCTCGATATCTACCGTCGTTTCTATCCTAATTTACCAAATCATAAATTGGGCTTCCTTGCATCTGAGTTTCCTATCCACCATGAGCCAACGCACAATGCGATGGACGATATATTAGCCACTGCACAGCTTTTAATCTATGCGGTGAAAGAAAATATCGTGCCTACTACAACGGGACGTATGGTAGCTATTAACAAATATAAGGCAGCTTTCACCAATATCGCATCTCAAATGGCGACGTTGCGTAGAAAAGCCTATACGGAGATGCCAACGAAATTATTGGCGTACATCATGAATCAAATGGGAGTTCTAGAATACTACAAATCTCATGGAGAAGCGGCTAAAGTAGAGCATATACGCGATTTATATCGTATCATGGAAAAATTAGATGCGGCTTATGAAGGGCCAGCAGGATTAGCGCGGTTAAATCAAATCTTGCAGCTCGCAGCTCTTACGGCGGGCGAGCCCGCACAACAGGTGCGAAACGAAGACCGCATTCCTATCATTACCATTCACCAAGCAAAGGGCAGTGAGTTCGATTATGTATTTTTAGCAGGACTCAACGAAGGTACATTCCCAAGTCCTTTTGCCCTTGCAGAAGGTCGTGATGATGAAGAAAAGCGCTTGTTCTATGTGGCCATCACTCGACCTAAACAAGAATTGACCATTACCTTTGAACAGACGAATATAAGAGGTCGAGCTGTTCAACCAAGCTCGCTACTCAACTATATGCCACGAGATCCTGAACTCGTAGAAAGGAGATACTGATGGCGCGAAAAACACATCGTCCTGATGATATTCTGTGGACCGTGACCGCTGTAGATATAAACGCTGTGCTTAGTCAGAAATATGCAAAACAAAAGCTGTCTAATAACGGTCGAGACGTATTTAGTAGCAGTCGAGGTATATCGAGTAGCAATCAAGACATGTCAAGTGGTGATCTAGAACATACTGGCGAAGCATGTGATATTTCACTCGGTGAAGTGTTAGATACTAAATATCCTCGAAAGTCCTTAGTTAAACTCTTTGAAGAGAAATTAATCCACATTAATGGGCATAAGGCTACACCAAAGGATGCAATCTCCGTAGACGATGAGATCTGGATTGCTATGGCTAAAGAGAAGATTGACCACGATCCAATCGAAATGGACTTATCCGTTTTATACGAAGACGAGGATCTTTTTATTGTGGATAAGCCAAGTGGTGTGACGGTGAACTCTAAAGATCAACTATCTCTCGCCAATGGTGTGGCGCATTATTTTAAAGATCATGGTATCAAGCGAAAAGTACGTTTCTTGAATCGTCTAGATCGAGATACGACGGGATGCATTGTCATTGCAAAAAGTGGGTTAGCTCAAAGCCTTTATCAACAGCAAATGGATGATAATACCTTTGAAAAGTGGTATATGGCTACTGTAGAAGGTATTGTAGAAGCTGATGAGGATTCTTTAGTATTCCCTATGGAACGCAGTGCTGATGGGATTCATTACGAAGTAAATGCAAAGGGAAAAGAGACTCGTACAGATTTTTCCGTCCTATGTAGACATGCTTCCCAATCTGTGGATAACTCTGTGAATAAGTTTAAAAATTCTGTGGATATAGGACTAAAAAATGTGGATATAGAATTAGTAGATGTGGATAAAAATAATCCAAATGTGGACAAAACTGTGTATAAGTCCAATAAATGTGGATATTCTGAGGTTTTAGTTCGTTTGTACACAGGGAAAACACATCAAATTCGAGTAGCTTTCAGCTATATAGGTCACCCTCTTGTAGGGGATACCTTATACGGTGCACAACCTACGGGACAGCCGTTCCAATTGCGCGCTCAAAAGGTAGTATTTACACACATGCGCACAGGAGAGCGTATTACGGTTACGGCATAATCTGCCTTAAATCATTATGGGAGCCTAAATACTGGTTTGATAATAGGTTTGTACTATATATTGTGAAGTCACAATACATCAAAATTTCTAATTGAGAAATGAGAATTATTGATAATTCAGCAAAATCAATAAGTTTAAAAATATTTTTCAAGAAAAATAATGACAAATGATAATCAATAAGCTATAATAGGATTATAAGTAAATCGATATAGTTCTATTTATAAACTATAAATCAGAATGTAAGAGGTGTAGTATGATTTTACAAGATAATGGTGCAGCACGTAATCGGGGGATTACGCTTGCTAGTATAAAAGGCATTATAGGTAATGTCGTTCTCGTTATTTTTAAAATGATTGTGGGCCTTGCGTCTAATTCCATCGCCATCATCCTTGATGCAGTAAATAACTTAACAGATGTATTGTCCTCTGTATTAACTATTGTGGGTACGAAATTAGCCGCCAAAGGGGCTGATAAGGAGCATCCATTTGGTCATGGTCGTATAGAATATATGACTACTATGGCCATAGCTTTCATCATTCTCGGTGCTGGCATTGGATCCCTTAAGGAATCTGTGGAAAAAATTATTCACCCTGAGGTATCTACCTTTGATATTCCAGGCCTTGTTATCATCGCTGTTGCCATCGTGGTGAAAATCGTGATGGGCCGTTATATCAAGGCACAAGGTGAAAAATATAAATCCGATGCGCTCGTAGCATCTGGTATAGATGCCCTTTTTGATGCGGTAATTACCTTTGCCACATTGGTATCTGCAGGCTTAGTATTTTTCTTTAACTTTGATATTCAAGGTTATGTGGGCGCTGTTATTTCTGTTTTAATTTTAAAAGCGGCGTATGATATTTTACGTGAAATGTACAACCATTTGCTTGGTATTCGAGCAGATGATAATTTAATCCGTAATATTAAAGAAACTATCGCACAGCATCCGAATGTGGGTGGTGTATATGACTTGGTATTAAATAGCTATGGTCCGGGAGAAACAATTGGTTCTGTTCATATTTCTGTACCAGATACGATGACAATGGCAGAAGTTCATCCCCTAACAAAGGGCATTGCGGTTCATCTTTATAAAAAGTTTGGCATCAATATGACCGTTGGTGTATATGCTGAAAACCAACCAAGTGTAGAAGTACTTGAAATTAGAAAAGCTCTTGATCAAGTTATTAGTTTATATACACATGTAGTACAAGTACATGCCTTCTACGTACAAGAAGAAAAGAAGGTTATTTACTACGATATTATCTTTGACTTTGACGAAGAAGATCCGCATGGCACATTGGAAAAAATTAAGGCAGAAATGCAAAAACGTTACCCTGACTATACACAATTCGCTATTGTGGATACGGATTTTAGTAACTAATTTTATAAATTGTAATTTGTTTTGATAAATTCTCTAAGGAGAGATGGAATGAAAAAAATTGCTCTTACCGCATTAGCTGTAATGGCGGTTGTTGGTGTGTTCGCGGTTCAGCCTGCAGATGCAAAAAAGGTAGAACAAGATCCAGTAGTGGCATCTATTGATATGCCTATGAATGATGAGATTCAACAGGTTAATGGTGTTTCTAAATCAACAAATAAAGAAACACGACGTTTGTCTAATACTTTAGCAGAAGCTACAAAAGTGATGATTAAAAAGAATTGGAAGATCATTTATATTAAAGCAGTTCCTACGGGAGATAAGGATGCTGTACGCTTTTATTACAAAGATAATAGAGGTCAAGTATACAATGGTCAAGTCATTAGAAATACAGGCCTATCCAAGGGTAAATATATGGCTGGTTCTTTACGTCAAATAGAGGCCTTGCAAGAATTAGTTAATCACTTGCAACAGAATGGTCAAGAAGTACCATCCTCTATTGATATCATGATCACTCAAGAAGGCTATCGCATCAAGACTATTTTTAATTACAATGAAGATACAAGTAATTTACCAGCATATCTAGAACAATATGAACAACAGAATTTCCCTACTATGAAGTAAAAGAAAAGCTCGTGCTATGCACGAGCTTTTTTGTTAGATTACGTAATCATCGGAATCGTCTTTCTTAGGTTTTTTGTAAATTTCTTTTACACCAGCCATTTCGATGAGTTCTTCCCCAAGGGCATCTTCATCGTCTGTGTTAAGCATGGAGTAGAACGCCCAAAGAATAATAAACCAAATTGGTGTGAACAAGAGGGCAATTCGCGTATCTTCATTTAAGGCTAGGATGGCTAGAACAAAAACGAAGAAAGCGAGGATGATGTAATTCATTATAGGGTATAGAGGCATTTTAAATTTAGACTGTGACGCTACTTCAGGATTTTTCTTGCGATATTTGAGATGGCAAATAACCATCATGCCCCAAATAAAGATAAAGCAGAACGTGGAGATTGATGTAATCATAACGAATACTGCTTCAGGCATTACGTAGTTGAGTACAACCGTAATCAATAATACGGCTGCCGAAAAAATCGTTGCTTGGTATGGCACACTGCTGTGAGTCAAGCGGCGCATCGAACTCGGGGCGTGGCCGCGTTTTGCCAAGGCATAAATCATACGACCGGTACTGAAGATGCCGGAGTTTGTAGCGGATGCTGCAGAAGTAAGAACCACGAAGTTTACGATACCTGCAGCGGCTGTAATACCAACGGCGGTAAATACCGCTACAAATGGGCTTGCAGCAGGGTTAACGGCAGTCCAAGGGTAAATACTCATAATGATGGCTAAAGAGCCTACATAGAATAAAATAATACGCAATGGGATATTATTTATGGCCATCGGAATAACCTTTTCAGGATCTTCCGTTTCGCCAGCCGTTAAACCTACAAGTTCTATGCCTGTGAAAGCAAATACAACCATTTGGAATGATAGAATAAAGCCCATCGTTCCGTTAGGGAACCATCCTCCGTAATTCCACATATTGCTAAAGGCGGCGACGCCAGCATCTGTGGTGAAACCTGTAACAATCATGATGATACCGATAATGATAAGAGAGATGATAGCGATTACCTTAATCAAGGCAAACCAGAATTCCATTTCGCCAAAATATTTTACCGCTGTTAAGTTCATTAACAGCAAGGCGACTAGAACAAGTAAGGCTGGTATCCATTGAGGAAGCCACGGTATCCAGTATTGCATGTAGAGGCCTACGGCTGTCAAATCTGCCATGGCTAGTGAAAGCCAGCAGAACCAGTATGTCCATCCCGTGATAAAGGCTGCTCGATCCCCTAAGTAATCTTCTACAAAGTCGATAAAAGAGTGGTGATTTAGGTTAGATAACAATAACTCGCCTAGTGCTCTCATAATAAAGAAGCACATAACACCTGTTATTAGGTAGGCGAATATGATGGATGGACCAGCCAAGTGAATAGCGCGACCGGAGCCTAAGAATAGGCCTGTACCAATAGCACCGCCGATGGCGAGCAGTTGTACATGCCGGTTCTTAAGACCCCGTTTTAACTGATGCGTATCAGACATAATAAAGACCTCTTTTCTACAAACTATCTATAAATATAAAGGCTATGGATTACCATAGCTTTAACAATCTATAGAATCTTTAAAACTATTTTTTTATAATACAGTATCTATTCTAAAAAGTCAAATGTATTTTTACAGTAGACAAAAGGCCTGATGATTTTCTGATGAGAGTATACCCTTATATTGACAAAAACATAGAATATCCTTTTCTTGAAGTTAATTGACGAATAATATATAATATTTTATAATAAGTACACTTATAATAAAAGGAGGATATAAAATGGAATTTACTTTTAATTTGAAAATAAAAGCAACAAAAGAAGCTGTGTGGGCGTACTATGCGAATATCGAAAACTGGTATGACTGGGAAGAGGATCTAAAAAATATTACATTAAACGGTAAATTTGAGACCGGTTCATGTGGTACAATGGAGCTTGAAGGCATGCCACCTATGGAATATCAGCTCACTCTTGTAAAATCTTTTGAAGAGTTTTGGGATAAGACTGAAACTCCATTTGGAGCTATACTTTTCGGACATCAAATAATTGATAATCATGATGGAAGTGTAAATGTAAAGCATACTGTAAGTTTAGAAAGTGAAGATAAGCAACATTTGGAATTTTTAAGTCAAGTTTTTTCGGATGTTCCTCAATCTATATTTATTCTAAAAAATTGTTTAGAAAGATAAGGTGATTGCTGTTTGTTTACATCAAAATATAAAGACAATTCAGAAAAATCAACAGGATTATTGTTCATGAGGGTGTACAATAAATGGCATTTTACTATAAAACAAGCGTTAAAAGAGTTGAACTTAACACATCCTCAATTTGTTGTTTTAGCGTCTCTTGCTTATCTGTCACAACATGATAACGAAGTTACACAAGTTATGATTTCAAAACTTTCAGGGATAGATGTTATGACGGTATCTCAAATATTGAGCTTATTGGAAAAACGTGGTTTTGTAGAGCGAAAAGAGCACTCTAGAGATACACGTGCGAAAGCTGTTCTTTTAAATGAAGAGGGCGGTGCAATATTACAAAAAGCAGTTCCATTAGTTGAAGAAATTGATGAAGTCTTTTTCGGAAAGCTAAAGAGTGATGAAGCTCAATTTAAACATCTTCTTGGCAGATTACATGAAGAGTAAGGTGTATTAATTTTCCGATTCTTGTGGAGGCTATTATGAGACGTCAAGATCGTATGGTTACAAATATAGATGAAATTAAAGGTATTTTAAATAGCACTCGCATCATTCACTTGGGTATGATGGATGGTAATTACCCTTACGTGGTACCTTTGCATTTCGGCTATGAATTTATAGATGATGTACTTCATATCTTTGTGCATGGACATCATGAGGGGAAGAAGTTTAGTTTGATTCAAGCGAATCCTCATGTATTTATCGAAATTGATGGTGATGATGAGGCTCTTGTTTCAGGTGGAGATATTCCTTGTAAATATAGTTCAGTCTATTCCAGTGTAATGGGACGAGGAGAGGCTACTTATTTAGAGAATATTGATGAAAAAGTTCATGGTTTACAAGTGTTGATGAAGCATCAGACCGGTCGAGAATTTACTTTTACCGATGCCATGGTAAACTCTGTGGGCGTAGTTCAAATTAAAGTTGTAGACTATACTGCAAAGAGACGAAGACAGCTTGAACAAGATATTATTATGCCTTCATTAACTAAATAATGACAAAACATCCTATTGAACTCTATTGTAATATAGCGTTTAGTAGGATGTTTTATTATGTATAACTAATAAGCATTAAAGCAGCTAATGGCTCATAACTATACTTTCACAATAGGGAAGATAAAAGTTTTATGAAGTAGCTAGGGCAACAGAATCGGCAGCATGTTTTTGATATAAATAAGAAAATATATCATTATATGTGTAAAGTATATATCAAGTTTTTATAAAAGGAGAGAACATGAAGAAGCTTCTATTTAAGTCCGTTTTATCTGCTATGGCTGTAGGTTTATTGTGTGTAGGATATGTTTCAGCTGATGTTGTTAATGATTCAATATCTACCGATAATGTTGGTGTTTCCGCTACTGTTACAAATGATATGCCTAGAGTTCATCCTGATTCAGCAATCAAAGCATTACCAAGAAAGACTTTATTAGAGTGGCCTATGAAAACGCAAGAAGGGGCTCGTAATTGGAAAGGAATAGTAGAAGCTGCACAGCAACTGCCGTATGAGGTCAAGGCGCCTAGTTATATACCTTATGGTTATCAGCTTTATACAGCACGTCAAGATCGAAATGATGTATTAGAGGTTGTATATTACAAAAAAGGTGTGACTATCTATCGGGATGGGAAAAAATATATAGATAGTATTATGGCCTATAGAATGGGATATTCCTTAGATACCGTAAGAGATATACCATATGTTCCATCTGAGTACGGCGATATTGAATGGTCTAAATCAGGTGATTCTAGTGAGGTTTATTTTACAGGTGATCCTGAAACACATATGGTTCGCAGCATTTCGTGGACGAAGGAGGGTATGGCTTATTCTCTATTCTTCTTAGAACGGGTGAAAGAGGCTGATGCGGAATTCTATAAAGAGCATGTAGTACCGTTGAAGAGTATTGATAGCTCTCGTTATGAACTAGTTGGTAACTATCCGACAACACCTAAAACAATTGAAGAAATAAAAGAGGAACATGTAGTGCCTATGAAAGCATAGACTGGTGTGATTTATTAATGGTACGTAATACTCTTGAAAGTCAGTGATCTGAGTTAAAAAATGTAATAGATAAATGATTACTTCGGTAATATATACTTATAAATATCTAAATTTAGAGAGAGCAGAAATTATGAGATTGAAAACAACAAAATCATTATTAGCAATGGGAATACTAGCTGCTGTGTTAAGTAGCTTTGGAGTACAATCAGCTAGTGCGTTATCCCCTTTAGTGGATGAAAATGGAAATACTGTTACCACTGACACAGTGGAAAAGAATAAAGAGCTAGTGAATCGCTATCGGTGGTATGATCAAATTGATAATGGTGATATAGTACTGCTTAATGTTGACGCCAGTACAAATTATTTTGGATATGATTTACAGATTCCATCTTATATGCCTGAAGACTATGCAGTACGCGATGTAAAGTCAAGAGATCATGACGTATTAGAAATCGTGTATACGGAAACGGGCCATAATGGAGAATATGGTCAGAAATTAACCTTCTCTAATACAGATATTGTGTATCGTATGGGGTGGGCTATCGATACCGTAGTAAAGCCTATATTGGAAAAGACAAAATACAATGCTGATGATGTCGTTAGCTTTACTACCCCTAATGGAATCTCTGTACATACGTTAGGCTCTAGCAACGATTCTGTTCAAATTGCTTATTGGGAAAAAGATAACAAAGTTTATATGCTCTACTTTGCTTCCTCAAGAAACCAAAACTATGTAAGCAAAATTGTAGATTCAGTAGGGTCGTTAAGTAATGTGGCTTCTGATGATACTAGATTACGTGGTGACCGAAATGATAAGCAAAATGTTAAAGGCAATAATGCGCAAAGTTTTAAACAAAATGGAGAACAAGATAGACCTTATTTTGAATCTATTGGGCTGCCATTGCGTACACATACGAATTCTGAGTGGCCTATACTTACGAGTAAATCCATCGGCTTACCTAGCGGTGTAATTGATGCATCTCGTAAGCTGTCCTATAACGTATCTGTACCAAGTTACTTGCCTCTTGGCTATACATACTATGCTACACATTTTTATGATAATGATGTATTAGAAACTGTATATTGGAAGGAAGGTCAAGAATATCAAGAACGCAGCGGCCGTTGGGTAAATCATGTTATGGCCTTCCGCATGAGTTACTCTAAGGATACTGTATGGCCTAAAGAATATGTTCCAACGGAATACCATGACGTACAGTGGATTGACTCTACGCCAACCGGTGATGTGCAGTATACAGGTAATGTAGATAAGAGCTTAGTTCGCAGTATTACGTGGAGCAAAGATAACATGTCATATTTCTTGTTCTTCCAAGTGCCTGTGAAAGCATCTGAAGCAGAGTTTTATAAAGATCATGTAGTACCATTAAATGATATTGATCCAAGTCGTACAGACTTAATCGGTGTAAAAACAATTCGTTAATAAGAAACAGTAATAAGAAACTATAACTATAGCATCATAATTTGGTGAGGCTATACGATATTAGTATTTACTATAAAATAACACATAATAAAAAGAACCTATCTCCTAGATATTAGAGTAATATCTTTGGAGATAGGTTCTTTTAGTGTATGTAATTTACATATATTTTGCTTTTAGGTATTAGTGATTTTATAGCTATCGAATATAAAGTAGCTTTCACTAATAGCATCATTATGGGTATATGTTAATTAGAAGAATACGTAACGGATGATAACGAGAACCGCCAATACGTACATAATCCAGTTAACTTCTTTTGCACGGCCTGCAATGATTTTGAGTAGAGGGTATGCAATAAGACCTGCAGAGATACCGTTAGCGATGCTGTATGTGAACGGCATTAATACGATAACGAGGAATGCAGGGAAGCCTTCTGTCCAATCATCGAAGTCGATGTTGCGAATGGCACCTAACATGAGGGCACCTACGATGATAAGAACAGGAGATGTGGCTGCATTTGGAACCAAGGATACCAATGGAGCCAAGAATAAGCAAATTAGGAAAAGTACGCCTGTTGTGACAGCTGTTAAACCTGTACGGCCGCCAGCCCCTACACCTGCCGCACTTTCAACGAAAGCCGTAATTGTAGAAGTACCGAGTAATGCACCGGCACTAACACCGATAGCATCTACGGTCATGGCTTTACCAAGACCCGGGAATTTACCAGATTTAGGATCTGCGATTTTCGCCTCTGTAGCGGTACCAATCAAAGTGCCCATAGAGTCGAATAATTCTACAAATGTGAAGGAGAAAATAATCGTAATTAAGCCCATGTGAAGAGCACCAGGAATATCTAATTGCAAGAATGCTGCTTTGGAGAAATCAGGAACGGCCAATACGGTGAAGTTCTCAGGCATTGTGGAAAGGCCTGTCGCATAGGAGATGATTGTTGTTACTAAAACGCCGATCAAGAGGGAACCTTGAATTTTGCGAGCCATCAATAAAGCTGTAAAGATGAGGCTGAATAGTGCTAACAATGTTTCACCACTGTGCAAATTACCAAGCGTTAAGAGTGCCTCAGATGCTGGAGGGACTAAATTACCATGTGTTTGTACAACCTGACCTAAGGAGTTTGGAGACAAACTAATGGAGATGGCCATCAAGCCGGATAACTTCAAACCGATGATAGAAATGAAGAGACCGATACCAACGGTAATGGCAATTTTCATGGAGGTAGGGATGCCTTCAACAATCATTTGTCGCACCGACGTAAGTGTTAATACGAGGAATACGAGACCTGAAATGAATACCGCACCTAATGCTGTTTGCCAAGATACGCCCATACCGAGAACTACAGTAAAGGAGTAAAATGCCAAGAGGCCAACTCCTGGAGCGAGAGCAATTGGGTAGTTTACGAATAAACCCATAGCAATCGTCACAAGACCTCCACCTAAGGCTGTGGCAATGAGGACCGCATCCTTATCCATACCTGCAAGACTAAGAATGTTTGGCGCCAAGAATAGGATGTACGCCATCGTGATAAACGTAGTGATACCTGCTAAAATTTCTGTTTTAACGGTTGTGCCACGCTCACTGAGTTGAAATAATTTATCTAACATTAGATAAAATCCTCCCTATATGAAATTAAAATCATACCTAAATAAAGATATTTCGATATATGTATAGTGTATCATATTTCCCACCATTTTTTGTATGAATTTGTGATATACTATTAATATATTATGAATGATATAGAGGTTAACTTATGAAAATATCTACAAAAGGGCGTTATGCCTTACGGATATTGGCGGATATTGCAGAACATGGAGTAGAAAAAAATGTACCAATTCGTGAGATTGCAGAACGCCAAGGATTTTCCGATAAATATTTAGAGGGGATTGTATCTCGATTATCCTCCGCGGGCCTTGTTAAAAGTGGACGTGGTAAATATGGAGGATATCGTTTGGTGAAATCTCCGGCTGAATACAATGTATATGAAATTTTATATGCCGCAGAGGACTCCATTGCTCTCGTGTCTTGTTTAGAAGATGATGTAGAACCGTGTCCTATGTTTAATGACTGCTTGACAGCTCCATTGTGGCAGTATTTACAAGATGAGTTCCGACATGTTATGGAACATGTTTCCTTGCAAGATGTAATGGATCACAAATTTCCTACGGAATAATTGATAGTCCGAAAACTTTAGTTTGAATAATCTTTGAGGATTACTACATTGTATACCTATATTTTAGGTATTTTTTATGGAAAGAGTCGCGTTTCGTATGCGGCTCTTCTTTATATATGAAATTAAAATGTAATAACATTTTATGAATAGTAACATAGATTGAAATCTAAGTAGGACTGTAATTTAAATGGAACTGTAATTAAAAGTGATTTATGTGTATATTAGTTTATCTAAACAATTTTATGTGGAAGGGAGGGTACTATGAGTACAAGTGTATATGATGCTCGCGGTGGCATGCGCAATGTATGGATTATTACGGCTAGTATGACCGTGCTAGCCATATGTTACACAATGATAATTCCTTTTCTGCCTATATATCTGTTGGAACTCGGTGTTCCTAAGGCTGATGTGGCACTTTGGTCAGGTCTTGTCTTTGGTATTACCTTCCTTATTGCTGGTATTATGGCGCCTATATGGGGCAAAATTGCAGATAATAAAGGGAAAAAGCGGATGGCTTTGCGCGCTGGTTTTGCCATTGCTGTCAGTTATGTCCTCATCGGTATGGTAACGGATCAGTACCAATTGTTGATGGGGCGTGCCTTGGTAGGTTTTGCCAACGGTTTCTATCCTGCGGCGATGACCATGGTTTCCCTGAGCGTTGATGAGAAACAGGTGGGCCGTGCCCTCGGCATATTCCAAACAGGTCTGATTTTAGGCAATGTCATCGGCCCATTTTTAGGTGGTGCCGTTGAAAGTGTCGTAGGTATGCGCCCTGTATTTTATATTTCTGGTATAGCTGTATTCATTGCTACTTTGGCGGTATTGTTTCTTGTAAAAGAACCAAAACTAGAAGTTGAAAATACAACTTCTAAGGAGCAGTCCAAACAGCCGGTAAAAGCTACATCCTTGCGAGAGGATTTTAAGTCGGTTCAAGAACAACCTGTATTAGTAAGACTTTTATGGATTTACTTCTTTATGCAATGTGTCATCATGATGCTACAGCCTATTTTGGCGCTTTATGTAGGTGATATGCAAGGCACCATGGAAGGGGCAGCCATCATTTCAGGTACAATCCTCAGTATCGGTGGTTTAGCCGGTTCCTTAACGACCAATATATGGGTGCGCCTCGGTGAGCGTCGTGGGTACTTTAGAACCATTTCCTACTGTATGCTTGGTAGTGGTGTTGTTCTCTTACTTCAAAGCTTACCAGTAGGTATCTGGTGGTTTGGTGTACTACAAGTGTTAATTGGCTCTTGTATTGTAGGGATCAACCCATCTTTGAGTGCAGCTGTAACACTTAATACAGAACCAGGCTTTAGAGGTCGCATGTTTGGTATGACGACGACGGCTCAACAATTTGGTTCCATGGTGGGTCCAGTGTTTGCAAGTATTGTATCTACCTATATTGGGATATCCTATGTATTTAGCATTACAGGTTTGCTATTACTCTATATGGGATTCCAATCACGGAAACTATCCGTACAACATGATAAATATAGTGTGTGAATTAGAGTCTAACAAGCTCCTTACTAATATATTGGTAAGGAGCTTTTACTTTTTTAGGCTATTTTTATAATACGAAACTTTCAAGTACAGATTGTTTATTGGTAAGAGGTCTTAATCTAGGGTATAAGAAAAAGTAATGTTAATCGTTAATCTAAGAATACTGTTTTAGTGCATAATAGCAGGCTTTCATACGTTTTTAGTGAATAGCAATCCAATATGGGCTGATTGATTGCTTTTACAAAAATATTGGTATATAGTTAGTTTAAGGTAAGTCACTAGTCTCACCGCGTGGGACAGAAAGGAGTTATTATGGTCCGTATCGGACATACTGTACTCGGAGAAAAGGGTACAAAAATATGCGTGCCTATTGTGGGCACAACAATGAAAGAGATTCTAGATGCCACCGCGGTAGCATGTAATACACCGTGTCATGTAGTGGAGCTACGCATTGACTATTTCGAGCGGGCCCACTCCATTGACGCTATTATTGAATTATTAATGCTCATCAAGCCACAACTGAAAGGTCGTGGGTTGCTCTTTACATGGCGCACAAAAGGTGAAGGTGGGGAAAGAACGATTTCTACACAAGATTATTTTACAATGCTGGAGCGCTTGATTCCTACAGGATTGGTGGATGCTATCGATATTGAGCTGTTTTTTGATCAAGATAGAATGCTTAAAACGATAGAGTTTGCTAAGGTTCATGGAATCACTATTATCATGAGCAACCATGATTTCCATTGTACGCCGAGCCGTGAAGTCATTGTAAATCGACTTATTCAAATGAAAGAGTTCTTGGCCGATGTGCCAAAGATTGCCGTTATGCCTCACACAACTGGTGATGTATTGACGCTACTTGAAGCAACTGCTGAAGTGAAAGCTTTGTATCCTTCGGATCCAATTATTACGATGGCAATGGGAGAACTAGGTGCTGTTACACGCACTGTAGGTGCTCTATTTGGAAATGCCATGACCTTTGCCTCTGCTGGTAAAGCATCGGCACCAGGGCAAATCGATGTACATGCTTTAAAACGAATTCTAGATACCATCGATGTAGATGGTGTATTTGACGAACAACAACATAAACGCGTAAAAGTGCATTAAAAAAGTCGGCGAGAGCCGACTTTTTTATATGTTTTGTATTTCTTGTAGTATATTCATTTTTGAAGGGCGGATATAAAAAATATATATGTTATTATTAATGACTTTATATAGAATAAGATATTTTTTGTATGATAATTTTCTGTAATTGGTATTACTATTTACAATAGGATAACGTTCAGGAAAGATAGCTAATGAAGAAATTTTTTGATAAATCAACTTTAATTCTTTTCTAATAAAGGAAGAATCTATAATCTGTTGTTCTAGTGAACTTTTGAGATTTACTATATCAGACTTAGCTGTAGGCGTCATAATTACTGTATACTTCATTTCAGCTCTCCAAATTTATAAATCTTCAAGGAGTTCATTAAAAATTTTTTCCGCAGGTTCACCAATTTCTTTTTCTGCTTGATTTAGCCCTAATTGTATTCTTGTAGTTAAATCTTCTTCAGTCCAGAAATCATTATTAATAGCATCAATCCATTCTGGACGGAGGATAGTAGGTGGAATATCCTTATTAAATTGTATTTGTTTAGATACAAGTGTAACTGTTTGTGACATGGTTAATCCCATTTCTTTTAGAATAGCTGTTGTTAGTGTCTTAACTTTAGGATTGATACGGATGTTAAGAACTCCTGTCTTATCGATTGTATCGAAGGATATTTCTTGATTTTCTTCTCTTGGTGTACCATATGCACCTATATAATCTGAGGCTTTTAATGTAGTTTGTGGTTGTTCATAGGTGCCGTTGTTGAGTGTGCTTGGTGTAGGTGTTTCATCGATAGGTGCCGTTGGTAACGCAATGGCAAACGGAATGCGACGCTCTTTGATGATTTGGCGGAATAGTGCATCTAGCATAGAGGTGTATGATAGACCTTGTGCTTTTAATATGCTAGATACTTCTTGTTTTAGATCTTCGTTGATACGGACTTGTAGGTTTACGGTTTTCATAGTATCTCTCCTAGTATTCTTTTGGCTTATGACTGAAACATCTTGGTTATATTGTTGATTTTATGTTAAAAAGTATTTAAGTTACTCAATCCTATTTGTAATTACATTGTAATTGCAAATGTAGTTTTCTACCAATATATATAATACATAGGAGACCTAAAAAAGCAGTAGTTACCCTGAGGATAGCTACTGCTTTTCAGTTTATATCATGTATGTCATGATATGAGTTTTAGTTTTATCTAAAAATACAGATGTAAATGCTCTCACTTCTAAAAATGTAGAAGTCCTTACTTATATAGAGGAAACAATCTTATAAATACCGTTATATAAACTCTTACAATAAGTTTGCTTCGAAGTCTTCTAGTATAGCCGCTACTGTTTCCGGTGCATTACGATTATGTTCTACGATGCATTGTGCAAAGCTTTCATACATTGGAGTGCGAGTTTCTTCGAGTTCACGTAAGCGCTCTATACCGCCACTAGAGAGAACACGACCTGACGTAGATAGCTTTTCTACAGGCTGCGTTAATTGGTAAATACGACCATTTTGACGTAGATGTACATAGTTTTTAGGTACTGTTACACAGCCGCCACCAGTGGAGATGACAAGGCCAGTTTCTGTGCCTAATTTTGCAATCATTTCTGCTTCTTTTTCACGGAATGCTGCTTCCCCTTGCTCCGTAATATATGTGGATATATCACCGATTTCTTTTGCTAACTCTTGATCGACATCAATACAAGTACGGCCCATCTCTTTGCCGATTGCCTTGCCTACAGTTGTTTTCCCAACACCAGGCATGCCGATGAGGATGATATTTTCCTTTTCACGGCGCATATCTCGCAAAATTTGCTCGATTTCCTTGGTGCCAAAGCTTTCACCTTGGAAATGATTAGCTGCCTCAACGCCTTGTGCCACGAGGAAAGGTAGACCATCACAATGAGGAATATCCATCATTTCTGCTTGTAAAAGCAAAACGGTACGGCGCGGATTGTAGATGAGATCTACAACGCCTTCTAATTTGGAAAATTGCATAATATCTATCAGGCTAGCCGGATTATGCGGATACATCCCGATAGGCGTGCAGTTAATGATAATCTGTGCTGTTTCGTAGTAATTAGGTGCATCGGTATAGAGCGGAGCTGTTTTACGGGATAGATGCGTGATGCTCTTAGCACCTAGATCTTCAAGAGCCACGTGAACGGTAGCAGAAGATGCGCCATCGCCAAGGATGATGCACTCCTTATCAGATACATCGATACCAGCGTGTTTTAGGGTGAATACAAATCCATCGTAGTCTGTATTGTAACCATGCCATTTGCCGTCTTTACGGACCATAGTGTTTACACAGCCAATGCGTTCCGCGCGAGGGTCAACTACATCGCAAGCCTCAAGGGCATTAACCTTGTAAGGAAAGGTAATATTAATACCTTGTAATTCTGGATTTGCGAAGAACTCTTGCAGTTGGCTCGGTTCTCGTTCAAATAATTCATAATTAGTATTTCCCAAAGCATTGTGGATGCGTGGGGAAAAGCTATGGCCCAACGTACGGCCAAGTAAACCAAATTTCATAGGACCTCCTAGGTCAATATACACAAAATGGCTAATAGGCTGTCACCTATTAGCCATTGGAGTTTTAAAACTATATCCATTGTACTATATATGCCATTAATAAGCACTACTATAGAGGAAAATATTAATTTTCAGGATAATTACCGAGCAAGCGGAATTTATCTTGCGATGCGTGGAGTTCTGCCAACACGGAGAGTACTTTTGGATCTGCTAAGGATGCTTCCAAATCAAGGTAGAACAAGAATTCAAAGTTATGTCCTACGATAGGGCGGGACTCAAGTTTTGTAAGGTTTACACCGATGTTAGCAAATTTGGTGAGCAATGTACCAAGGCCACCAGGTGCATGACTTGCAGTGGTTACAACAGAGATTTTATTGGCTCCTGGGTATACGTGGAAGTCCTTACTAATACAGATAAAGCGCGTATAGTTGTTGTCGCTATTTTGGATGTTTCTTAGCAATGGAGACAAATTATATAGGTCTGCACATTGAGGTGCTGCGATAGCTGCCACACCTGGGTCATCACTAGCCGCTACGAGCTGTGCAGCTCGAGCCGTGTTGTCATAGGAGCGTAATTCTACGCCTTCTAACTTATCTAGGAAGTGACTGCATTGGCCCAACGCTTGAGGGTGGGAAATTATGGTATGGATATCTTCTAGTTTAGTGCCTTTTTTTACGAGCAAGTCATGAGAAATCCAAAGGCGCGTGCCGCGAACGATATAGCATTTGCGCTCTTCTAAGAGGTCATATACTTCTTTTACAGAACCATTGGAGCTGTTTTCAATAGGCAATACACCGAATTGACATTCGCCTGACTCTACGGCATCGAATACGGCACGGAAACCCGTTACATAATGGATTTGGCTGAGGGGTAATAATTTATCACACGCCATTTGAGCATTGCTGCCGAATACGCCGGCGCAAGCTACACTGCCCCGTTGAGGTGGCAAAGTAGGGGATTGGTCAATGGCTTTTTTCATTTTTAAAGTGAATTCATTGTCTTGGAATAGTTGCTCAGATTGGTAGGTACGACTCAAGCTAAATAATGCTTCAAAAAAGCGGCGTGCATATAGATCGAGGTCTGGACCTGCATCTTTTGTTACCTTGTCGAGGATGTCGCGCTCTCGTTTGGCATCGTAAATAGCCTTATTCATTTCTTTTTTTGCAGCCGCTACGTCCTTAGAGAGTTCCATGCGCTCTTTGAAGAGGGCTAGCATTTGGTCGTTTATATCGTTAATCTTAACGCGTACTTCATCTAAGTTCATGGTCAATATCTCCTAAGAAATCAAGAATGACAAGGGCCGTAACGGCTTCGATAACAGGTACAGCACGAAGCGCTACACATGGGTCGTGACGACCTTTAATGGTGAGCAACGTGTCCTCTTTTTGTGAAAGAGACACAGAATGTTGTTCCTTATAAATGGATGGAGTAGGCTTGATACCTACTTGTATAACGAGGGGCAAGCCGTTGGTGATACCGCCTTGAATGCCACCGCTATTATTGGTAGTTGTTGTGATTGTATCGCCATCCATTGTAAAAGCATCGTTCACCTCGGAGCCAAGGCGAGAACACATGTCGAAGCCACCGCCAAAGGACACGCCTTTGATGGCAGGTACGCCAAAGATAACGCGAGCTAATCGGTTCTCAATGCCATCAAAGTTTGGATTGCCAAGTCCAATTGGTAGCCCTGTAGCAACGACTTCAACGATACCACCTGTGGAGTCACCGTCCTTTTTGAGTTTCATGACCAAGTTTTCTACTTCATTACGCTTGTCTGCATCGACCATAGCAATAGGTTCTGTAGCGATTTCAGAAAGGGCTTTCATATTTGGATGAACCATATCGATAGGAGTATCTTGGATTGTGCCAACTTGTTTTAAATGGCCGTGAATTTCGATACCCTTTTCACGTAGTAGTTGAAGGGCGATGCCACCAGCCACGCAAAGAGGTGCTGTAAGACGCGCTGAGAAGTGGCCACCACCTCGCATATCTACCTTATCACCGTAGCGCATACGAGCCGTAAAGTCTGCGTGCGATGGACGAGGTATGTCGCGTAAGTTATTGTAATCACTAGAGTGCTGAGAGGTATTGCGAATCATAAATGCCAATGGAGATCCACTGAGCATGCCATCTACCATACCTGCTAAGAATTCAGGTATATCGGTTTCTTTACGTTGCGTTTGTAATTGGTTTTGACCTGGCGCACGGCGCTTTAAGAAGGCTTGTAGCTCGTCGATGTCGATGGTATGTCCACAAGGGAGGCCTTCCACGATACCACCGATGGCATACCCATGAGACGTGCCAAAGGTAGATACTTGTATGGTTTTACCGAAATTAGATGCCATTAGCATTACCTCCTAATAAGTTCCAGTCCTCAAAGAAGTCTGGATAGGATTTTGTGATAGCTTCGCTATCTTTTAATGTCACAGGATTTTCACTGATGAGTGCCATCAATGTTCCTGCCATAACGAGGCGATGGTCGTTAACACAATCACCTTGTCCTCCTTTTAGTATACCACTACCGATGATATATAGGTCATCACCTTCTTCGCGAATCGTGCCTCCTAAATCTCTAACGAGATTAGCAACGGCTTCGAGGCGATCGGATTCTTTCAAGCGTAGGCGCGCACCCTTAACAAAGGAGCTTTCACCTTGGATAGAGCAAGCAAGGGCTGCCATAACTGGTAACATATCGGGCATTTGTTCGAGGTCGGCATGGATTGGTTTTACTGCACGACCCGTAACGGTTACGTTCATGCCATCCCATACCACATCACAACCGGCATCAATCATAATCTGCATGATGCGACGATCCGCTTGCACAGAATTTTTGTTCATACCTGTAATGGTAATTTGTTTACCTGTCATGCCTGCTGCTACCATCCAAATAGCCGTATTGGACCAATCGCCTTCGATTTGGTAATTACTTTGACCTTTAAAAGTAGCATTAGCCGCTACTGCAAAGGACTCTTGGACTGTGCCAGAGGCGGGAGTATGGTCGACTGTTACGCCGAAGTCTGCCATCGTTGTAGTCGTCAATGTTACATAGTCGCTAGATTGAAGTGGTGTAGTAGATGTGATTGTAGCACCTCCACATTGTGGCGCTGCTAACAATAATCCAGAGAAGAACTGGCTACTCACATCGCCAACCATACCGAACTCACCGCCTTGTAGACGACCTGTCATAGTGAATGGTGGTTTGTCTCGGGAGAATGTTACGCCGTGAGCTTTCATTTCACCGAGCATGGGCTCTAAAGGACGATCTGGTAAACGCCCTTTCGCATCCACGTCTACCTCATTACAAATAGACGCTGCCACTGGTAATAAGAGGCGCAATGTGGTACCAGATTCGTGGGGAACTACATTGCCCTTTGTTGGCACAGGACCAGGTGTAACAGTGACAACTTTGTTTTCATACACAACGTGTGCGCCTAAGCCTCGCAAGGAGTCCATAGTGGCATCAATGTCTTTAGAGGTGCGGCTCAGTAATATGGCAGATGGCGAGTTTGCGAGAGCAGCACAAATCAGCGCACGGTGCGCATGAGCTTTTGCAGGAATGGACGCGATAGTCCCTGTAGGGATGGCGTTCGTTACGGAATGCATATAAATCTCCTTTATATCTCAGTCTAAATAGGTTGCAAGTTCCTCGTGTGTTACCACTTTGAGCTCGCTGTGACCATAGCTAGTAGGTACTACGATTTTAATGGTTGCTCCTTCGCTTTTTTTGTCGTGTTTAGCGGCAGCTAGAATTTCTTCTTTGCTTATCGTTGTTGTGGTTGGCAAATCGTGTGCTTTGATGAGGGCCTTTAATTTCTCTAAAGCCTCTGCATCTAATTCTCCATGTTTGACAGCACCTTGTGCCATAAGCACCATGCCAATAGCAACGGCATAACCGTGATGTACCTCGAAATGACTCGCTTTTTCGATGCCGTGACCAAAGGTATGACCGAGGTTTAAGAGAGCACGAACGCCAGACTCGCGTTCGTCTTGTTCCACGATATCCGCTTTTGCTTGAACGCAACGAGCGATGACAGTACTAACGCTATCGCGATGTTTAATTAATGGTTTATGTTCTAGTTGGGTTAATAAACCAGGTACGTCGAGAAAGCCGTATTTGATAATTTCGCCGCACCCATTAATCCATTCCATATCAGGTAATGTATTGAGTGTAGCTGGATCGCAGAGGACGAGGATAGGTTGTTTGAAAGCACCCCAAAGGTTTTTCCCAGCTTCGAGATTGACCGCTGTTTTACCACCTACAGAGGAGTCTACGGCGGCTAATAGAGATGTAGGAACCTGAACATAGTCGATACCACGTAAATAGGTTGCTGCTGCAAAGCCCGCCATATCGCCTACAACACCGCCCCCAAGGGCAATGAGCAAGTCTTTGCGAGTCAATGATTGGCCCGCCATGTATTCTACTAAATCGATGAGTTGATGAGCATTTTTTGAGCTTTCACCAGCAGGGAACACATAATCACAAACAACATAACCCGCATGTTCCATATTAGCTTTCACAGAGTCCAAATAGTGGGGCGCTACATTACTATCACTGACGATGATAACACGACAATTTGGTTTTAATGGTTTAATATAATCGGTGATGCGTTGTAAAGCGCCTTCCTCGATGACAACGTCATACGGTGTGGACGCGTTAATATGGATGCGAGTCATGATGGTTCCTTTCATAAAAGAATAAGCTAGTATCTATTATAACGGATACTAGCTTATTTGTGTGGTATTTGAGATTATTTAGTGCATTCTACCAATGCTTGGCGCAATGCGATAATTTCTTTCATAAGGCTAGTGAATTGGTCTGGGCGCAATGCTTGAGGGCCATCGCACAATGCTTTGGAAGGATCATTGTGAACTTCGATCATAAGTCCGTCTGCACCGCCGCCTACGGATGCAAGTGAAAGCGGGCGAACCATGCGGCTCATACCTGCTGCGTGGCTAGGATCCATGATAATTGGCAAGTGAGATAATTCATGCATCATAGGAATTGCTGTTACGTCTAAGGTATTGCGAGTCTTAGTTTCGAATGTGCGGATACCGCGTTCGCATAATACAACTTGTTCATTGCCTTCGGACATGATGTACTCGGCAGCCATTAACCATTCTTCGTATGTGGCAGATAAACCACGTTTTAATAGAACTGGTTTATTCAATTTGCCCACCTCTTTTAAAAGCGTGAAGTTTTGCATGTTACGAGCGCCGATTTGAAGCATATCTACATTATCGAAGTATTGTAATTGGGAGATATCCATAACTTCGGAAACGATAGGAAGACCTGTTTCTTTTTTAGCAAGCTCTAACAATTCCAAGCCTTCTGGACCCATGCCTTGGAAGGAATATGGGGATGTACGAGGTTTGAAAGCGCCGCCCCGAAGAATTGTGGCACCAGCTTCTTTACATGCTTTTGCAGTGGCTAATACTTGTTCAGGTGTTTCCACAGAGCAAGGACCAGCCATTACTGCGAAGTGACCACCACCGATAAGTGCACCACCTACATTGATTACAGAATCATCTGGATGGAACTTGCGGTTTGCTTTTTTGTATGGTTCTTGAATGCGAGTTACTTTATCTACGAAATCTAAGGACTCGATTTGACGCGCATCAAGAGATGCAGTATCACCAATCAGACCTAGAATATTGTATCGCGTTCCTTCTACTGGGTGGATAACAAATCCTTGAGCCTCTAATTCACTGCGTAAACGAGATACTTCTTCTGCTGCTGCATTTTGTTTCAATGTAATAATCATGATAATTCCTCCTTGTAACTACAGTGAATAGTTGGGCTGACCATACGGATAGCAAACAAAAAGGGCTACCCGTAATCTAATACGGGTAGCCCTTTTACTATTCTAAGCAACTAATGTTGAATAATCCTTAATTAGCGCATCACAAATAGTTCCTTACCCGTACGTTGGATAAAGAACCAATAAAAGTATTGCTTTGCTGTGAGGCTAATTTGGTTAGTCATCTTTGGTTGCTCCTTTCTAAAATGTTGGGTATAGTATAAACCCAAATGATAAAATTATGCAATACCTAAAAATGAATTTCATGGAAGTTTTAAAATATTTTTGATATGGGAATTAATAGAAACTGAGACGTTTTGTGGTATTAATCGTATTTTTGATATAATAAAAATAAGAAGCTTTTATTGCTTATAGGATATTTCGTAATACGCCTAAATCGATTCTTATAAATATACTTATAATCAGAAAGGGCACCTATGATTATTCAAATCTTAGATCATATAACAGAGGAAATAAAACAAATTCGTGTCGATGTATTTATGAAAGAACAGGGGTTTGAAGACGAATTTGATGAAATCGATGAGACTGCAAAGTTTGTGCTCTTATCCATTGATGGTAAAGCGACTGGTACGTGTCGATATTTTCCAAGTGACACAGTTGGAGATGCACATATTGGGCGCATGGCGGTACGTAAGTTGTATCGTGGACAACATTTAGGTACTAAGATCATGATGGCCGCCGAAAATGCTATTCGTCGTGACGGCTTTAAAACGTGCTCTTTGTCAGCGCAAGTACAGGCCAAACCATTCTATGAATCCCTTGGATATCGTGCTGAAGGGGACGAATACCTTGATGAAGGCTGTCCACATGTGATGATGCGGAAAGTATTATAAGCCGTTCAATAGTGTTGTATAATAAGAATTGATGGATATATTATTATTGTACATAGTATTTTATAAGTAAATTGATATATCTTTTTGAGAGGTGAGAGTTTATGAAACTAGCAGAAGCATTACAAGAACGATCTGATTTAAATTATAAAATAAGCGATTTAGAGCTTCGCTTAACTCAAAACAGTTTAGTGCAAGAAGGGGAAGTACCGAATGAGAACCCTGAAGAACTTTTGAAAACATTAGAACAATGTGTAAATAGACTTCAAAAATTAATTGCAGATATTAATTTAACAAATTGCAAAACTATTATAGAAGGTCGATCTATTACTGAAATCATTGCCGAAAAAGATTGCGCTGCTTTGCG
>OAUK01000078.1_pt1 | contig 68817 bp, 56 predicted proteins | sample 1495131 | NCBI WGS metagenome assembly OAUK01 (sample SAMEA2580009, study PRJEB22360) | human gut metagenome | biome: human gut; feature: human-associated habitat; material: faeces | place: Denmark | collected 2008/2010 | reverse complement strand
GAACTCATGGTACAGTTATTTGGTCGAATACTGATCCATGAATAATTCAGGATTATTTATATATATTAAGTAATATTGCCATTTTTTTTAAATAATATCTTATCTTATATTTGATATTATTACTTCCATACTCCTGAAATATTTTTTCAATTCCACTATTTTCATAACACTTCCAAAAACTTTGATAATCTATTGGTTTTTCATGTCCTTTTACTAAATTATTTTGATATTTCAAACTTATTTCTATAGGAATCTCATATAGTTCCCCTTTATTGTTTAAAAAATTTAACACTTTTTTAGACTCTAGGGAATTTGCTATGATTAATGACACTCCTTTATTGTAATCTATAGTACTTTTGACTTTTTCTATTCCCCAAAAATCTCCTAATGTAATATCCCCTTCTCTTTCCACCTTCGAATACTGACAGTTAAAACATGTTTCTTTCATTAAATATCCTTTTAAATATATAATAGGAAAATTTCTCAGAATTAATGTATTTTTTAATTCTTTTCCATTTTCAAACTTTACATAACTAGGGTATCCTTTCCATGATTGGTTCTTATCTCGGAACTTATATTCAATTATTTTTGATTTATATTTTTTTTCTAAATAACTTATAAAATCATCGAAGAACTGTTGTCCACCTGTTCCATGACAGATTAAATCAATAAAAAATATATTATCTTCACTTACTCTTTTTCCTCTCAAAAATTTTTTAACAGCTGAAATTTGACAAGGGAGTCCTGATATAATTACAAATTTCTCTTGTTGAATATCCTCTAAAATATTATTATATATAACACTCATATCACTATGAACATACTTTGAACCACAAAATCTTTTCGCTTCCTCATAGGTGGTTACTCTCGTATGCTCTGCATAAACTTTCGGATTATATTTTAGCTCTACACCGTAAACAACTATACTCTCTTTTATTTCAAAAAAGTAGTTCAAAATTGCTAAGAAAGCTCCTCCTGATGAGGATCGCACAATCTCTTGTTGATTTTTATTAACAAATGCATAGTATTGTTGATTTTTGTTACACACATTATTTGCATCATTTATTATGCAGAATTTATCACAAATTTTACACTCTATACACTTATTTTTGTCCACTTCTGGATAAGAGTTCCCCTTATCATCAACTTTAAAAGTTATTGCCTCCATAGGACAATTATTTTTACAACTTACACAACCATAACATTTTTTTGTTTTATTAAATTTCTCTAAAGCCATAAAATTTCTAAAATTCTTCCTCCCATAAATTGAAATACTAATAACATACAAATTCTGTATAAAGAATATTCAAAAACTCTTTTCCAAAAGCTACTTAAATACTTCACAAAACGCCTTTTTAATCTTTTCATTATCCCATTCCTCTATGGTTTTTATCGCATTATTAGACATTTCAATTCTTTTATCCTGATTTAGCATAATAAATTTCAACTTATTTATAAAATCACCTTTATTAAAACATTCAACTAAATAACCATTATATCCATTTTTTATGATATCTCTTGGACCACTTGGGCAATCAAAAGAAATACACGGCAACCCTCGCGACATAGCTTCTCCTAAAACCATACCAAAGCCCTCCATTCTAGAAGTAAATGCAAAAATACTTGATTTGTCATAAAAATCATTAATATTAGGAATTGCATCTTGCATAATTACACGGGTTTCTAACTTATTTTCTTGAATGTAATTTTTTAAAACTTCTTTATTTTCACCAGACCCTACTATTTCCAATTTCCAATCTGTCAACCTATCATCTAAACATATTTCCTTCCATATCTCTAATAAAAGCTTTTGCTGTTTATCATCTGTCAATCGCCCTACATTTAATACTATTTTTTGTCTAATTGAAGATGATGCTTTATTTACTGGCATAATCAATAAATGTGGAATATGAACAGCAGGAAATTCATATCTTTTATATGCCTCTTCATCCATAGTAGTAAATACAATTTGACAATAAATTTTTTTATATAAAAATTTTCGAATCATACTAAATATTTTATTACTAGCATAAAATGATCCATGTTCTGTTGCTACCACTTTTTTTAAAATATCTTTATTACATAAAAACATTTCGATTACTTCTATTATTGTAGCAGTATAAATATAATCAGGTTTTACCTTTTTAAGTACACTATTTAATTTTCTACTATTTATTAAAATATTTTTAATGCTAGCATTTTTTGAATATTCATACATTGTATTTAATGATATAATTTTTACTCTTTTATCAAGTTTATAATTACAAATACATGTATCTTTTGTAAGTAAAATTATATCGTATGTATCCGATAAACTATTTATCGTATTTGCTATAACCCTTTCTACTCCCCCGAATCTATTCATACTTTTATAATAAAATAAAATTTTTTTCATTGTTCCCTCCATTTATCTATGTTTAATTCTAAAAAAAAATGTTTTTGATATTAAACCACCTTACTATAGGCATCAGGTATAATTGAATTAATAGATGCATATTTTCCTGATTCACTTTTCACATTTTAATCCTATATCTACTGTCAAAAAAGAATTTTTTTCTATACAACAAATCATGATAAACGAAATGAATCTACTCTAAATCCCTCTGCAAATACAAATTCCGTTTCATTTCTACTTGCTTTTATCCTCAACAAATTTTGTCTTAATAGCTTCAAATATTTTTAGTAACAATTCCTTTCCTTCATCCTTTTTTAATTGATAATAATCTTAATAATATAAAATCTCAAATTTGAAGAAAACACGATGCAAATTCAAAAACAATATTTTATCTGTCAAAATAGCAAACTACTTAAATATTTACAATATTAAAACAACACTATTTTTTACATATTTTCCTAACAAAAGAGATACCGCATCTTCTTATATATTTCAATTCCTCATATACATTAAAAATAAAATATGAAGTACAATTTATATACTTATTTTTAAGTGCAAATTTATGTAATTCAAATATTCCTTCGTGCATTTTTCTTAAATTACCAGATAGACCACTATGTCCAAATGATGGTTTTCCATTTCCATAATTAACTAATGGTTCAATCGTATAATATAGTTGATTAATTGCTGCCAATCTTAGAAAAAATACTCCTTCTTCCGCATACCTCATTCCTGTTATAAAAAAACCAACATTTTCTAATAAATCCTTCTTAAATAATATTGTTGAGGTTTGTGGATAATTTCTTCTCAGATATTGTTTAACTGAAATTTTCCTCACTTTTTCGGTAATTTTTTCACCTGTATCTAACTGATAGACATCTATTGCTGAACCAATAGCATCTATTTGTTTATTTTGTTTCAAGATTTCTATCTGATTTTGTATTTTTTCTTTTACCCATGTATCATCTGAATCTAACAACGCAATATATTCTGCCTGAGCCATTTTTATTCCTGTATTTCTTGCTCCTGCTGCTCCTTTATTTTCTTGTTTTACTAATTTGATTTTTTCTTCTTTTAAAGAACTAATTTTTTCAAAAGAAGAATCTACTGATCCATCATCAACAACAATAATTTCTTTAATCGCATCAAATCTCGTTTGATTTATTACAGATTCAATGGCTCTTACTGCCTCATCCCCACTATTATATACAGGAATCACTACACTAATTTCTATATCCATATCTTCTATAAAATCTAAAAAATAGATTTCCATTCTCCTTTCTCAAACCTTTTTATTACAGTAGCCGGTACACCAGCTACCATAACATTATCCTCTATCGATTTCGTTATAACACTATTAGCTCCTATTACACAGCCATTACCGATTACCGTTCCAGATAAAATAACAACATTTTCACCAATCCATACATTATTTCCAATCTTAACTGGTTTACTAACTAGTTTTCGCTGATTTGGTGATATTGTTGGCAAATCACATTTTTTTCCTTTATACATTCCATGGTCTGTATCACTTATAAACACCTTAGAAGCAACTAAAACATTATCTCCAATTTCAACCTTGTCTAAAGCAACAATATGGGTATTATCTCCAAATTCACAATTTTCGCCAATAAACAAAGTCTTTTTTTTCCCATCCAAATCAAATCTACAAAATCTTCCTGTTGTTAATTTTTTTGCCCCTACAATGCTTTTTTTCCCTCTTATATATATTGGTCTTCTAATAAACCTAGCTTGATTAAAAAATAACTTTGTCATAACTAGGCTGTAAATGTTTTTTAAAAATTCTGTTGGGGAATATTTGTTCATTTAAAATCACTCCTCATACATTCTATTTCACTTTTTCTTTAATAATTTCTTTGTTTATCTGAATCTTTTTAATCATATTAATCTTAAAATCATCTCCCCAAATTGCTTTGGAATCGTATGGTCGATCTGGAAATGCACCATATTTTAATTTAATTCTAAAATTATTTTCTTTAATAAATCTTTCAACCCTATCTGCTAACTTTTCCGGTCGACCGGAACAAATATTGATTATTCCATTCACATCTATTTGTAATGCAGCATCAACAACCTGTTCGCAAAATTCATCATAATCTAAAAAATCAAATTGATTTAATCCCATTGTAAAAGGAAATTCTGCTTGCCCTTTTTTTTCGGCTTGTACAATTTTGGAAAATATAGACGAGCCATCCTCTGTATTACCAACAATATAAAATCCTCTTAACCATTGTAAAACAGTATCTGTACCTTTTACCTTTAATTCAACTAGTTTTCTCAATGCATCTTTTGAAATTCCATATAAACTCTGTGGATTAGTAGATGTATTCTCGTTAATACTGCCTTCATAAAAACCAATTTCATGCATACTTCCCAAAATAACAACATGCTTGATACCTGCATCAATCATCTCGCAAATGAATTTGTAATGTTTACTCAGATCATTAATATGATTAATAGAATTATGAACAAATCCATCACGCCATGCCATATGCACCAAAATATCTGGTCTATCAAAATATTCATATGGGGAATCAATCGCAAACAAATCACAGCATTTTATTTCTGCTCTTGAATCAATGTGATCATGCCGGAAATCACTAGCAATAACTCTTTGATTTTTATTCAACAATTCTTTTACAACACCTTTTCCAAGATAACCATTAGCACCTGTAACTAAAATATTCATGATTACTCCTCCAATAATGTTTTTATCCAACTTTCCAAAGAATATTTTTTATATATTCTTTCATCTAATTCTTGATACGGTTTATTGATAAAATCTGTATCTAATTTAAAATTATTTCTATCTACAACCAGGATATTATTCTCATTGTAAAAATCATAATTGACAATATCTTTATTTGTTGTAATCAGTTTCTTTTTAAGACCAATCATCTCAATTGTTCTCATTGTTAATCCATTTTGCGTTTTGCTTTCAACATCTACTACGCACTTTGATTCACCATATATTTCATATGCTTTTTTTATCGGCATCATTTTAAATCTAATATCTTTTTTCTTTACATTTCTGTAATCCTTATTAAATAATTTATTTTGGATATATATTAAAAAATGGGGCAAAAAGAGAAAAGAAAAATATTGCAAATCATTTTTCTGGCATGTCTCTTTTACCAAATTTGATATCTTTACTCTATCACCGTGCCCGGTTCCTATGAATGCTATATCATATTTATATTGATTAGCTTTTAATGTTGGCAAATAATCTTCATAATAATATAACGGTAAAAATTTTAATGACTTTTTATTATTTAAAAAGTCAATTCTGTCAAAAGTATAGACATTATTATAATATGTCCATTTTTTGTCAATTTTTTTATTATTCTTGATACTGTCCCACATATACAAAATTCTTTTTGCCGTAGGATATTTAGCAGATAATAATTTTAGTGTCTCTATCGGTGTATATTCTCCTCTAATAGATACAATAAAATCAAAGTTATCTACATCAAATTTTTCAATTTGTTTTTTATAATAATTATGTATTCTTTTAATATAAAATTTTAATTGTAATCGACCTAATGTCTTACATACTACACCATCGTTTGGTTTATCATTTATATGGACAACATTGTATCCCATATTTTCCATTTTGGATTTTATTCCATTTGAATACCCTGGTAAAGCAATTAAAAGAATATTTTTTTTTGTATTCTTCTCAGGTATCAATATTCCTTTTTCTGTTTGCTTTACTGAATCATTAAGTCCTACTAAATAATCACTTTCCGTATTCTCATAACTCATATTTCCAAACGCTTTATTACACATTCCACCAATCTTCCCAGGTATTTTGGCTGCAATATATACAAATGGATTTAATATTTTTGTTACATGAATTTTTTTTCCATTAACTTTAGCAATCTCTTTTACCATTTCTGTTGTCGAGACATACTCACTGTTTTGCGGAAAATAAATCCCCTCTGATTTCTCATCAATACATTTTTTAATAAAATAACAAAGATTTCCCACAAATAACATACTTCTCTCATTTTTGACATCCGGAAATACAGGTAATTTCTTAGCCAATTTTGACAGTAATTGATAATTTCCTTTACTTCCAGGGCCATATATCATTGGTGGTCTTAATATACAGACTTTAAAAGCACCATCACTCAATGGTTGCAGCTTTAAATCAGCTTGTAGTTTACTGTCACCATAGAAATTCGCTGGTTCCGGTTTGGTATCTTTATTGATCACCTTCTTTTTCCCCAGTGGTGCACTTTCTCCATAAACAATAATAGATGACATATAAATAAACTGTTTAACACCATCTTCTTTCGCTTTTATTGCTGTTTCATAAGTTAAATCCGTATTCACTTTATAATATAATTTTTTGGTCTCTTCACTGACATGTCCAACATCTGCGTGAGCTATCCCTGCTACATGAAAGACAGCATCATATGTAGAAAAATCTTTTTTCTTCCAATTAGGATCGATCATATCTAACGTATCTATATGATATCCATCATATTGTTTCATATAGCTTTCGAATGAAGTTCCTATATAACTGTTCGCTCCGGTTATCAGTATCTTTTTCATCGCTTTTTCTCTCCATTCATTGTTCCAGTTCCACCTTCTACAACACCATCACTTTTTAATACAGATGTAATTGTACCAAAAAAGCATTTTACATCAAAGAAAAAAGAAAGACGCTTTACATATTCCCCATCCAGTTTTGCTTTTACAGGTATTTCTAATTCATCTCTGCCGTTGATCTGCGCCCATCCAGTAAGCCCCGGTCTCACATCATTGGCGCCATATTTATCTCGTTCTGCAATCAGATCATCCTGATTCCATAATGCTGGTCTAGGACCAATTACCGCCATTTCTCCTTTTAATATGTTTAATATTTGTGGCAGCTCATCTAAACTTGTTTTTCTCAAAAATTTTCCTGCTTTTGTAATAAACTGATCCGGATCTTTTAACATATGTGTCGGCATATCTTTTGGTGTATCAATATACATTGTTCTAAACTTGTAAATATTAAAATAGGACTTATTGATTCCTATCCTTTTTTGCTTAAACAAAATCGGCCCTTTACTGTCTGCCTTGATCCAAACACATAAAATCAGAAAAACCGGGCTTAATACAATCAAACCACACAACGCTAAAATAAAATCTATAATTCTCTTTATTCCATTTCTATACATTTTCTTTCTCCTCACCCATTTACTCTCTATAAACCTGTCCATAGTCAATCTTCACATATTCTGGCACATGAGCCATTGATGCAACAACAGCTAAAGCATTGATATGGCAGTAACACTCAACTGTCGCATCATGATCAATAACCGCTCCTGTTGAAATAATACTTCCTGTCCCAATCCTTGCATTTGCATTCACTACAACATTTGGAAAAACAACAATTCCTTCATCAAGATCTGCATTCCCAGAAATAATACTTTCAGATGAAATCAACGAAACTATATTGTAACCATCTTTCTTTGCTCTATCTAATAGCTCTTTTCTAAACTTATTATTTCCTACAGCAATAAAGATGTTTTGATACTCCAAACTAAAAAAACTCATTTCAGCAATGGTTCCAACTATTTTACAATCATTTATACTTTCACCTACATGATTATCATCTAAAAACACAATTTCATGATATGTTTCTCTGGCTATATCAAGGCAACACCTTCCATGTCCTCCTGCTCCTACAATCACTAACTTTTTCATACAAATTACCCTTTACGCAAGAAAAAGGACTCCCTCCAGCGGAAATCCTACAACTTTATCCCTATCAATATTTCTCGTTTCTTTTCAAATAACTCCATTTCGATCATCACATATCGCAGCCTCAACTTTTTCTTGACAATCCAATCCACATAATGTCTGAGCGGACCTTCTGCAGTAAGAATCTCTTTTTCTTCATTCACCGTCACTTTTGACAATCTCACAACGTCCTCCGGATCTTCATCCAGAAGATTCTCAAGAAATTCTCTTTCTTCCTGAGAGACAGTTAAAAAGATATCTTCTTCTGACCGGAGAAGTTTTGTAATCTGAGGAATTGCTTTTAATTTTGTGTATACCTCCTCTGGCTGGTCAGTACTGATGAAGAGATACCCCGGGAACATCGTTTCCAGATGAACAATACACTGCCCATCTCGTCTCCATACCCGTTCTCGTCTTATATAGAAACAATCTTCAAAAAACTGTCTGCTCAGTTCTTTGTCGATCACATTCTTTGTCTCTTCTTCTTTTCCCGTCACTACTTGGATTACATACCACATACTATCTCTCCTAAAAAAGAGTGTGCTTCGCCATTTCGCGATACCTGACCCCGAATTCTGTTTCCGTTTTACATCAGATTCCCGAATGGCAGTCTCTACTGTCATTCGGGAATAATCGGATGTATTTATTTCTGTCCATTCTCTGCTGTCTTTCCACCCAGCAGCCTTTCATACACTTCACCTTTTTTCTCGCTGCCGTGTTCCCCTGCCGGATGATACGTTGTTACAATCTCAGAAACCTTTTCTCTGATATGTTCGTCATTTGCATACGCCATTTCCATCAGAGACTGAAGCTGCTTCAGAAAACCTTCCACCTCGAAAGGAATCGGGTATCCGATATGGATCAAATCATTCGGAGTTTTCTTCAGCCCCTCTTCTGCCATCAGCTTTTCTTCATAAAGTTTCTCTCCCGGTCTCAATCCGGTGTATTCTATCTTAATGTCAATATCCGGTTTTAGTCCTGACAACTTGATCAGGTTTCTCGCCAGTGTATCGATCTTGACCGGGCTTCCCATGTCCAGAACAAAAATCTCTCCACCCTTTGCATAAGTGCCGGCCTGTAATACCAGGCTGACTGCCTCCGGAATCGTCATAAAGTAGCGGATAATATCCGGATGCGTAACCGTCACCGGTCCGCCTGCTGCGATCTGCTTTTTAAACAGTGGGATGACAGAACCATTACTTCCAAGTACATTTCCAAACCGAACTGCCACAAATTCTGTCTTGATATCTTTCGAAAAGACATGTTTTTTCACCATAGCTCCGTCTTCATCATTTGCATGTGCATAGAGAATCGGCAGTCTTTCCGGAGTCTTCTCCTTGATCATACGGTCAAAGGACTGTACGATCATCTCACAGAGACGCTTGCTGGCGCCCATGATATTCGTCGGATTCACCGCTTTATCCGTGCTAATCAGAACAAATCTCTGACAGCCGTTCATCATCGCCGCATAAGCTGTCTTGTAAGTACCGATCGCATTATTCTTGATAGACTCACATGGACTGTCCTCCATCAGCGGAACATGCTTATGTGCTGCTGCATGGTAGACGATATCCGGACGATAGGTCTCAAATACCGCATTGATCCTTCTCGAGTCACGGATAGACCCGATCAATACAACCAGATCAAGTTTAGGATACTTTTTCTTTAACTCTTGCTGTATATCATATGCATTGTTCTCATAAATATCAAAGATAATCAACTGTTTCGGATGATACTCTGCGATCAGACGGCAAAGACCCGAACCGATACTTCCGCCTCCACCTGTTACCATGACCTTTTTGTCTTGGATAAAGGCATTGATCTCCTGCATATTGACCTTGATCGGATCACGTCCCAGAAGATCCTCCACTGCCACGTCTTTCAGCGCACTGACACGCACCTCACCGGTCAGGAACTGATAGATACCCGGCAGGTTCTTCATCTCACACCCGGTCTCTTTGCAGATGTTCAGGATATCCCGCTTCTCCTGCGCTGTTGCACTCGGAATTGCCACAACGATCTTCTCAATCTTGAATCGTTCGACACAGGAGAGAATATCATCTCTTCCCCCTACCACAGGAACTCCTTCGATATATCTGCCCCATTTATTCGGGTTATCATCAATAATACAACACACGATATCCTCCAGCTCTTTGGCTGTCTTGATATCACGCAGGATCATCTGACCTGCCTTGCCCGCACCGATCAGAAGTACCTTCTTCGCCTTCGCGATCTCCTCTGTCTTTCTCTGCCGGCTTCTCTCAAGCAGTACAAACCGATAAGAAAAACGCACTCCCAGCGTCAGCACAAACTGAATCATAATTCCGAATACATAATAAGAAAGTGGCATTCTTCCAAAAAATACATTCATTCCCACACAGTGGATCACAAGTGTAATTCCGGTTGCCACAACCGTCCTAAGCAACTCGCTGTAGCTTGCAAATCTCCAGATGCTATTATAGAGACGCATCTTTCTGAACACAAAGATTGAAATCACAGCGTAAATTAAAATAAACTTAAAATAGAAATTCAAATACTCTTTCGGTATCATCGTATAACGGCAATCAAACCGGAACCATAATGCCAGAAAAAAAGCAAGTATCATAGCAATAGCGTCATAAACTGTCAACCCTATTGATACAACTTGCCAGTGTTCCATCCTGTTTTTAAAAGCATGTACTCTCTTCTTCCCCTTCATCTTTTTTCATCCTATTCCTCTTCCCTAAATATTTCTCCTATTTATCCTACTACAGATCCGGACATTTTTCAACAAAATTGTTGATTGCTCCCTGTTTTGTGCAGATTTTGAAGATTTATGTCATTTTATTTTTCCCCCCCCCCACACATTTTTGTCAATATCCGCGCCTGGTGAGTTCCTATGCTGATAAGTTCTTACAGAACAACGCAAAAGACTGAAGGGTATGCCGCCCCCTCAGTCTTAATTCTAATCACTCTATCTCCATGCGCCTCGGGCACTTTCCAGATCACGAAGTCCCTTTTCCACCTCTTCTCTGCAAGCAGCCATCTCATCTGCCTGCTCCATATTCTCTTCCTTCAGCTGTCTCAAAAGATCCTGCAAATTCATTTCATGTGTTTTTCCACATTCTATAAAATATTCCTTTACCTCATGTACCTGATACAGGTTTTTCAAGCTTCGGCTATGGAGCTCGAGTTTATCACAAAGTGCTTTTGCTTCCTGAAAAACCCGTTCCAAATCTTCATACTTCTTTTTCAGCTCGTCATGAATTGACATATATTTAAGGATATCTGCTGATCCCGCCATTCTGTTCAACACAGACAATGCTGTTTCATATGCTGCTTTCATTGCCGCAATCTCCGGCTGTGTCAGATCAAGCCCTTCGATCGTTTCCACTTTTGGAAGAAGATCCATCACGATTTGAAATGGATTTTCATCTAATTTTTCCAGAAGCGTCGCATCAACACTTTCCAGTGCTTTCGCAAGCGCTGTCAACTCAGGCTCCAGAATTCCATATGCATATTCTGCCTGTTTTTTAATCATGTCCTCCAACATCAGTACGGCATCATCCATTTGCTCCTTCAAACTGTCATCCCACAGCCCAAGCGTTCCTTTATGAATGGTCTTTGCCGCTTCAAGTAAAGTATCCTGCATAGTGGATTTCTCTTCTTGTACCATTTCCATTACTTTTTCCATGATTTCCGGAGTGCAGTTCGAGCTTTCATATATTTTCTCTGCCTCCGTCAGCCTTGTGATTAAATTTTTCATCTCAGGAATACATCTTAGATAGCTGTTCTCAATATCATTGTCAAATTTCTGAATTGACCTTCTTAATTGTTCCATGCTGTTTTTTAGTTCCGGCAGATATTCCATATCAAACTTAATCACTGCATTGTTTAATTTTTTCCGCTGTAACTGCAGTTCTTTTCCCGGATCTTTTACACTTCTCACTTTGACATTCACTTCTCTCTGGGCTTCTTCAAACAATGCTACAAGCTCCGCTGTAATATTCCCCACCTCTGACCATGAATTTACTGTACTTTGCATTCTCATTTTAAACTGCAGCAACAACGTGGAATTATCTACGTCTTTTAGCTGCTCAATGGAATTTTCAACATACGCCTCCACAGACTTCCATACCGTTTCAAGATTTTTAACGCCTGCTGCCGCCTCATTGATCACAATACTGGCATCTGCCATATTTCCTCTGACAGCTACTACTTTTCCAACAAAGTCTTCTTTTTCTCGAAGCTGATCTCTCAGCTTACTCAATTCCGCACATTCCTGTGCTCTTCTGCGTCTTATATTTTCTGCCTTGGATCCATAGATGCCGCCTGTGCATGCCCATGCAACCACACCTGCCGGCGGGAAAATCATGCCAATTGCACCCCAGAATGTGTATCCTACCATTTTGTTATATTTTTTATCCAATAACTCAATTTCCTTTTGCCTGTTTACCACTTTCTCCCGCAGATCTTGAATCTCTTGATTTAATTCCAGACATTTTAGTTCTTCCTGAATGCCCGCAGTTCTCGGAATGATCTTATTATCCATATTTTCACGATATCTGCTTATTGTCTCAGAAAGTGCGCTCGTAGCTTCTTTTTGTATTGCAATGTCTCTTTTCAATTCTTCAAGCAGTACCATCAATCCGATTTTACTCTGCTCATCGTCACGGGTAAACTGTAATTCCTGTTCTTTCTCTTCCAACGCTTTCAGCTGTTCCATAATCGGCATCTTATCGATCTCTTTCACAATCTCTTCTCCGATCATTGTGTAATTGCCGCTGAACACCTTCAGATCTGTACCGATTGATTTAATTCTGCTCTCCAGATCAGACCACTGCTCTACATGTTCTTTGATCATCTCAAACAGCTGTTGAAAATTTTTCGGCGAAAGATTCGGATTGAGCTCTTTCGAATAATTCAGATATTGTTCTACATCTTCATGGTTCGTAGGAAGCGACAGTCCGTAAGACACATATTGCTTGATTTTTATAATCTGCGCCTTACTTAAAACAAGCCCTCTTACAGATTCGTCCCTTCCTTCCCGAAGCTGAATTCCCCTTCCTCTTCCTTTTAAAAAGATCGGATAACCCGCCATTGCCTTCAACATCAAAAGTGATACCTGCTCCTCAGAAATTTCTTTGACCATAGCTTCTGCTTCTTTTAATTCTTCATTAAATCCCTCTAACATTACACTTTTTCCACTAAACATACTCTTTTTCCCTTTCCTTTTTGTGGTAACAGCAGTTGGTTTTTAAAACAAAAACCGGAGTAGCTATCAGAACACTCTGTCTGATCTCTACTCCGGTAACCTCTGTCTCATCGGACAACTTCTACTCAAAGTTCTCTATTTATTTTATATGACGCTTGCCCTTCATCACTCGTCCCAGGTCAATAGAAACGACTTTTCCACAATCTCTGCACTTGATCTCTATCACGCCATCTATTGCGGAAAGATTATCAAACAGCCGCTTATTATTACAATTCGGGGTCGGGCAATGTACGTGGATCCCTTTTGCTTCCAAACAAATCCCTTCTTCCAACTTCTGTCACAGTTCACTTACTACGTTGGTGCACCATGTAAATCAGAACGCTTGTTCCTCTTTACAATTCATAATATATCAGAACATTTGTTCGTTGTCAATAGCTTTTCAGAACACTTAAGATCTGTTGCTTCCGTAGATTCTTCTACTTCACAATATCTCCTAATTCTAAATATTAAAATCTTTTTCTGTCAGAATAATTCTGTCTGCATCATCTGTATTCTTTCCAAGAACTCGCTTTACAAGCTTCTTGGCAGATACCTTCTGCGAATGTGCCATCGCCTCATCCATAATGTCTTTTACTTCCGCAACTGTCACTGCGTGATCTTCTCTCTGCATCGCATCGATCCGGCTGTACAATGCCAGGATTCCCATCTCGTCGATCCGGTATCCATTCTCCTGTGCATACGTCTGACCGAATGTAACCAGCTCATCATTTACAAAGATCGGCACTTCCAATCTGCTTGTAAATTTCTTTCTGAATTCTCTATTGGAAGAAAGAACCCGATCCAGCGGCTTTCTCTGCTCTTCCAATACGATCAGCATCTCACCTGTATCCTTTTCCATCGCCTTGTTCAGCTTCGCAACCGTTCTTTCACTTAATTTTCCGGCTTTTTCAATGATCAGCGCTCCGCCGTACAGCTTGGCAATGATATCACTGATCTTCTTCTTATTCAGCGCTTCTCCTGTGATGATCGCAACTCTTCCCTGACGGATCTTTCTCTGCTTCTGGATCGCTTTGACCACATCAACCGCAAGAACCGTCTTTCCGTTGCCTTTGTTTCCGACGATCAGGAGGTTGCCTGTATTGGATGTACCTCTTCTGTTCGTACAGTTGCGGTCCTGCTCCAAAACATCCACAAGCTGTTCGCTCATGCCGCGCACCGGAACAAAGTAGGAGAACAGCTTCTTCTGCTCTTCTGTCAGTCCTGCTCTTTTTGCACCCTGTCCGGACAGATCATAGCGGCTGTGTACCAAAAATCCTGTATCGGAAATCGATAATGCATCTGCAATCTCATCCATCGGAAGCGGTGCAGTCTTTCCTGTCGCAATCAGCTTCGCAGTCTCTTTTCTGCTCAGCGGTGTCGTAGAACTCAGAATATCCGACTCAACAGGCTCTTCATCCGGAATCTCACGATCGTCCGGTTCATCACTCAGCGTCGGCTTGAACTCTTCCTGGAACCCTGCTGCAATCGATTCGTAATCGTCCTCATAATCATCATCGTAATCCAGTTCTTCTTCGAATTCCTCTTCTAGCTCCTCTGCTGCGTCTTCTGTCAGAAGGTCTTCATAATCTTCTGCACTGTCAACCTCCAGAGTCAGCTCTTCTGATTCCATTCCAAACTCTTCAGCCGCTTCCTCCTTATTCTCAAGAGGTTCGACAGAGGTACTCGTGTGTACCGGAATCTCCTCACTGTCTTCATCCGGGATCACACCTTCAATCTCATCGATCATCCTCTGGATATCCGGGGATAAGATCGGACTTTTCGGCTTGCGCTCGATCTGCTCTACATCCTCTTCATTCACTTCCGGAGCTTCCTCCGGTTCAACACCGCCCTCTGCGGCTTCCCACTCAGCAAGAATATCATCAATATCAAGTATATCGTCAACCGGCTCGTCTATTCTCTCATCCTCTTTGATTTCTGTTTCTTCTAATTTAATAGATTCTTTTTCCATATCTTCCTTCTCAGCCTCTTCTGCTACTTCAGGTTCCTCGATTACTTCCACATCTGCTGCATCTGCCGTTTCCGGTTCTGCCAGCTCTTCTAATTCTTTCAGGTCAACTTCCTTAACTTTCGTCTCGATCGTCTCCTCAATGATCTCTTCTACAGGTTCTTCGATCACTTCTTCCTCTGCCACTTGATCCAGCAATTCCAGATCTGATAATGACTCAATCTCTTCCAACGCTTCTGCCAGATCTGAGCAATCATCTTCCCCTGTACTCTCCTCGTCATTACCTTCCACCGGTCCTGCGTCCTCTTCTGCCAATTCTTCGATGTCTTCTTCGTACTCTTCCGCATCCTCTTCTGAAAGTTCAATCTCTTCCTGCTCCTGCGCTTCTTCTGTTTCTGTATGGAAAAGATTCTGAAGTGCCTCGCCAAGCTTCATCGTATCACCCAGCTTCTTCGACGGCTCCGCTTTTTTCAGCTGCTCTGCCACTTCCTCCTCACTGAGTTCGGCATTCTCCGACTTTGCGATCTGCTCTGAACGCTCCAGCATATCCTCTGTATAGCGGGCAGCTTCTTCCTGCTCTCTTCTCCGCTTTTCTTCTTCCTCAGCTTTTATTCTGCCCAGATCGATCAGTTTTTTCGCTTCTCTTTCTGAAGATTTTTCTGCTTCTTCCAGCCTTCTGTCATACTTTTCCTGCTGAAGCGGAGTCAATGGCTTGTATCGCATCTTCAGCTCCATGGCCTTGTATACATACTTGCCTTCGCTGAACCACAGAATCAGATCATCACACTCTTCCAGACATTCGGCTGTCATCCCGGCTTCTTCATATCTCTTGGCCAGCTCGTATGCCCACTCTTCGACATACTCTGCTTTTTTGAACTGCTCCAACGCACGGATCTGCTGCTCGATCGGAGCTCTCCGTGCTCTCAACAGGCGGTATCTTAAGATGTACTGATTGGGATCTTTTGGCGCAGCCTGTACGTATTCATCATAATAGTCGATCGCCTCTTCCAGATTTCCAACCTTTATCGCAAGAGTACACAAGCGATATAATATCTTTCTGCTCCCCTCTGTTCTATGATAGGCAGCTCTCAGAACTCCAAAACTCTTACGGTAATCTCTGATCTTCTCATATATATTGCTGACGTTTAACAGCATATTTACATTTCTGACACGCTTCCAATCAATGCTGTCAGCAATCTCAGCGGCTCTGTTGTATGCACCGTTTTCCATAAGTTTTAGCATCTGTTCTGTCTTCAACTTATATTCATACTTGTCCACTATGCTCACCTCATTATACTTAGTCTGTACCCTATAGGTATATTTCTCTTCATTGCCTAGTTTGTTCTAGTTTACCATATGACTCCCGTAATGTCAAAAAAATGCACCCTCAATTGACATTGAAGATGCATTTTTATTGTATTTAAATTTTTCATATTTTATAAATCGAAGGAACTATCTCGATTCTGTTCCTGTAAGACCTTTACACTTGTTAATTGATATAGCAGTCTGTCCACTAAGACTGGCTTATATGAAACCTCCTGTTCTTCAATTTAACAATATCTATAACCTAAATCCGACTCGGTATCGGTATCATCCTATCATGAAAGTCCTCTCTTCAGTTATTCTCTCTATAACCTTTCGGCTGCTGCAGTATCATCTGACGATATTCCAACATCCTATTTGATTATTCTTTCTATAACTGGGGGTGCTTCATATAAAACTGATATTCCTTATCCATGTTTCTTTACACATGTTCGGGAACTTTGGCTACATGTGGTATCTATATTCAATACGTCTGTAGATGTCGAATCTTTTCATTTTCATCCAGCTTTACAATCTCTTCGATTTGATCTTTTCATTCACTTTTACTGGATCTTATCTATTGTGGTAAAGGTCTCTTTTACAGGAACCTGCATCTACCGTACCACTGACATATTGAAATGTAACTGATGATATACTGTCCATTGGACCTCTGCCTCCTTAGTTCGTTTATTTTTAATCTAACAGAACGACTACTTACTAAATTAAGAATCGCTCTTTAGTTAAATATCCTTTTGAGATGTGTGATTGTTGTATCTCTTTTGGATTGACTTAATAATACCACTCCGCCTTTTATTTGTCAATACATTTTTTATATTTTTCTTTAATAATTTTTAAATTATTCTTTTTTATTTGAATTTTCCGAATATTCAATTTGTATAATATGCGCATTGCGATTTTACGCAGATACAGATATAATGAATTTACTTTTTAGCTGTCGTCTGTACAGCATTGGCTTCTGTCTTTTAGAAGCTGTCTGTTTTTCGGCGTTTCGCCAGATTTTCAGTTGATTTTAACCGAACACAAGAATAAGAAGATTGCATCTACAGGATAAGTTTTTTATAATGGAGGAAAGTACATGAGAAAAAATAAAAAAAGAAATCACCAGAAACACCCTGTCCCGAATCACAAATATAAGGATCGGCTTTTTCGCTTGGTTTTCAATAACAAGAGGGATCTTTTGGACCTGTACAATGCATTGAATAATACCTGCTATGAAAATCCGAATGACCTTGAAGTGAATACACTGGAGGACGCTGTTTATCTCTCTATGAAAAATGATATTTCATTCCTGATCGGCGGGACACTGAATCTCTACGAGCATCAGAGCACGTATAATCCAAATATGCCATTGCGCGGACTGATCTATCTCGCCAGATTGTATGATGGATACGTTGAGACGAAAAATATCAATTTATACAGCAGCTCTTTAAAAAAGCTGCCGATTCCTCAATACTTTGTGTTCTATAACGGCACAAAAGAACAACCGGATGAGACGATTCTTCAATTGACGGATGCATTTGAATCTGTATCCGATAATCGGCAGCCTTGTCTGCAGTGCACCGCAGTGATGCTGAATATCAATTACGGACATAACCTTGCGCTTATGGAAAAATGCCAGCGGCTGAAAGAGTATTCTATTTTTATAGATACGGTAAGGATCCAGTGTAAGAAAACGAGTGATCCGAGGCACGCTGTCACGAAAGCGGTGGACATCTGTATTGAAAAGGGAATTCTTCGGGATGTACTGGTGAAGCATAAAGCGGAGGTAATCAGTATGGTTCTGACATCGTTTAATCAAAAGGCTTATGAGAAAGATTTATATGAAGAGGGCGTTGAGGATGGAATTAAGGAAGGGATTAAGGAGGGGCTTAAGGAGGGGCTTGATCTTGGTCGTACTCAAATGGCTCAGGAAATTGCCTTACGTTTATTCCAGTCCGGCAACTCTCTGGAGCAAATTGCTCAGCTGACCGGGATTGATATTGAAGTTGTAAAACAATGGATTGAAGAGGCTAAATAATTTTTGCAAAACACATCCCCCGGATTTCAGGCTTCTTTCTCCTGAAATCCGGGGGGATCTATTCATTTTCTCTATTTTCTTAGCAGATCTCTGCTCCTGCCGGCATTGTTTTCTCCGGTGTCATCAATGCGAGATTTCCTTCTGCATCTTCTGCGCATAACAGCATTCCTTCTGATAATACACCAGCCAGTTTCGCCGGTTTCAGGTTTACAAGAACCATCACTTTCTTTCCGACCATTTCTTCTGCTGTATAGTGTCCTTTGATTCCGGATACGATCTGTTTTACCTGGCTTCCGATCTTCACCTGTGAGCAGAGAAGTTTTCTGGATTTTTTCACTTCTTCGCAGGCAATGATCTCCCCTACCTGGAACTGCATTTTTCCAAAATCATCAAATGTAATCTCTGGTTTTGCTTCGATGTCAATGACATCTTCCTCTTTTGTCTCTTCTTCTACTGGTGGGTGAAGCTCTTCTACTTTTTTCATTACTTCTTCCAGATCCAATCTTGCAAATAAGATTTCCGGCTTTTCTGTAACATGACCATTTCCAAGCTGTTCCAGGATCTTCTTGCTTGTAGATGGCATGAAAGATTCCAGAAGTTCTGCGCCGCGGGAAATGCTCTGGATCAAATTCCACAATACTGTCTCCAGACGGTCTTTTTTCGCTTCGTCTTTTGCCAGTACCCAAGGCATTGTCTCGTCGATATATTTATTACAGCGTTTGAAAAGATTGAAGATTTCTGTCATTGCATCTGCTACACGCAGTTCTTCCATTTTATCTTCCACTGCTTTTGGTGTGCTTTCTGTCACTGCTTTCAAATCAGCGTCTACTTCTTCTGCCACACCTTTATCTGTGACTGTTCCGCCAAAATATTTGTTTGTCATGGAAACGGTTCTGTTGACCAGATTACCCAGTGTATTGGCAAGGTCAGAATTCATGCGCTCTACCATCAGTTCCCATGTGATCACTCCATCATTTTCGAATGGCATCTCATGAAGAACAAAATAACGAACTGCATCTACTCCAAAGAAATCCACCAGTTCATCTGCATAAAGAACGTTTCCTTTGGATTTACTCATTTTTCCGTCACCCTGGAGCAGCCATGGATGTCCGAATACCTGTTTTGGAAGCGGAAGATCAAGTGCCATCAAAAAGATTGGCCAGTAAATTGTATGGAAGCGGATGATGTCTTTTCCGATCAGATGCAGATCTGCCGGCCATAATTTGTGAAACTGCTCCGTGCTGTTTCCATCGCAGTCGTATCCGATTCCTGTGATATAGTTTGTAAGCGCATCCAGCCATACGTAAGTTACATGTTTCGGATCGAAGTCTACCGGGATTCCCCATTTGAATGATGTTCTGGAAACACACAGATCCTGCAGTCCCGGAAGCAGGAAGTTGTTCATCATCTCGTTTTTACGGGATACCGGCTGAATGAATTCCGGATGTGTATTGATATGCTCGATCAGTCTGTCTGCATATTTGCTCATTTTAAAGAAGTATGCTTCTTCTTTTGCAGGCTGTACTTCACGTCCGCAATCCGGACATTTGCCGTCTACAAGCTGTGATTCTGTGAAGAAAGATTCACATGGAGTACAGTACATTCCTTCATAGTGACCTTTGTAAATATCTCCCTGATCGTACAGTTTTTTAAAGATCTTCTGTACCTGTTTTTCATGATCTTCGTCTGTTGTACGGATAAATTTGTCATAAGAAGTATCCATCAGATCCCAGATTTTCTTGATTTCTCCGGAAACATTGTCTACAAATTCTTTTGGTGTTACTCCCGCCTCTTCTGCTTTGAGCTCGATCTTCTGACCATGCTCATCCGTTCCTGTCTGGAAAAATACATCGTATCCCTGACTTCTCTTGTATCTTGCGATCGCGTCAGCCAGAATAATCTCATAAGTGTTTCCAATATGCGGTTTGCCTGATGTGTAGGCAATCGCTGTTGTGATATAATATGGTTTCTTGTCTGCCATCTCTCTTCTCTCCTTCATAAAAAATCCCGTCTTCCTGCTGCCAAGAAGACGGGTGAATACCGTGTTACCACTTCTGATTTATCTCAGCCTCACGGCTGAAACCTCTGTGAGTGCTGCCAAAAACACTCTCTCGCTGTAAAGGGCGAACCCATCGCAGTTCACATCATGCTTGCTGCGCCGCTCGGGAGCCATGTTCGATCATCTTCCGTTCATCCCTCTCAGCATCGGATCCTTTCTCGGATCTTCCGGGAATTCTCTGTAAAATTTCGGATAACCTACTCTCTCCGTCTTTGCATTTTCCGTATGATTTTTCTACCAGATATGTGTATAAAATACACACTTTCTCGTTGAAAATCGTATCACAGCCGGAATGATAAGTCAAGATTGCACCTTTTAAAAATTTGTCTTATTACGATCCAGCGGCCACTTCAACCAGAAATTTTTTCTGCCGTAATGCCTCTTCGATCAGATCCAGTGTCTCTTCGGAATCTGCCTCGATCAGATGATAGTGGTAATTGGAGGTAATATTTTTCAGAGGACTTGATTTTCCCCGCTTAATATCCTCTACAAATTCCATCACTTTTCGTCTGGATGTGATGTTAATCTCTGCCTCCATATGACCGTACACCCTGTGATTGACCATCACGTTCACCACTTTTCCGCCCAGATCCACTACCGTACACAGCTCGTCTTCCAACTCTTCATCCGTGTGATTCACTTTGAAGATCCGGTTCACGGAATGTGGAGTATTCAGAAGATATCCCCTGTTTGTGGATATGATCTCATGTCCCGCTGCCCGGATCAGTGCAATATCCTGCACGATCACCTGCCGGCTGACATCAAATTCTTTTGCAAGCTGCGCCCCAGATACCGGAATACTGCTTTTTTTAATCTGATTTATGATTTGATCTCTGCGTTCAGAACCTGTCATAAATACTGTTCCTCTCTTTCTTTTTCTGCATCTTTATTCCACTGCATGCAGATTCTTTAAAGAAATATCCAGGATCGGAGCGGAGTGTGTCAACGCACCGCTGGAAATATAGTCAACTCCGATCTCTGTCAGACGCGCGATATTTTCTTTTGTCACATTTCCGGAGCACTCTGTCTGGGCTCTTCCGTCGATCAGCTCCACTGCTTTTTTCATATCCTCCGGTGACATATTATCCAGCATGATGATATCTGCGCCGGCTTCCACCGCTTCTTTTACCATATCCAGATTTTCTACTTCTACTTCAATTTTTCTGACAAACGGTGCATACTCTTTTGCCATCTGCACCGCTTTTGTCACGCTTCCCGCTGCTCCGATGTGATTGTCTTTTAACAACACACCGTCAGAAAGGTTGTAACGGTGGTTGTAGCCGCCGCCTGCACGAACTGCATATTTCTCAAAAATACGCATATTCGGCGTTGTTTTTCTGGTATCCAGAAGTTTGATCTTGCTTCCTTCCAGAAGTTTTGCAACAGAATTGGTATAGGTCGCGATTCCGCTCATTCTCTGAAGATAGTTCAAGGCAACACGTTCTCCGGAAAGAAGGACGCGAATATCTCCTTTGACTTTTCCCATAAGCTGTCCATTTTTTACTTCCTCTCCGTCTTTGCAGTATAATTCGACCTTTGTATCCGGATCCAGAAGTGCAAACACTCGCTCAAATACTTCCAGTCCCGCAATAATTCCATCCTGTTTGCAGATCAGGTCTACTTCACCTGCCACTGCCTCTTTCATCACTGAATTGGTTGTCACATCTTCACTGGAAATGTCTTCTTTTAACGCTTCTAAGATCAGGTGATCTGCCTGAAGCTTCATTGTAATCTGATTCATCTGGTTTCTCCTTTATGTTTCATCTATTCTTTCATTTTATACAGCCTGTTCTTTTTCCAGGCACCATTGCTCTTTGATAAGATTTGCCGCTCTTTTTGCAAATACAAGACTCTCCAGAAGAGAGTTGCTTGCCAGACGGTTCGCTCCGTGCACACCGTTGCAGCTTGTCTCTCCCACTGCAAACAGCTGCGGCATGGACGTGTGGCTGTTCTTGTCTACCCAGATACCGCCCATAAAATAGTGCTGCGCCGGAACGACCGGAATGCACTCTTTTGTAACATCATAGCCTTCCTCCAGGCAATGCTCGTAAATATTCGGAAAATGACTCAATATCGTCTCTTTCTCGATCGGCGCCATGGACAGCCACACAAAATTTGTTCCATCCTTTTCCATCTGTTCCCGGATTGCCTTTGTCACCACGTCTCGCGGAAGCAGTTCATCTACGAAACGCTCCATGTTTTTATTATAGAGAAGTGCGCCTTCCCCACGGACGGATTCGGAGATCAGGAATCGTCTGCCCGGCTTTTCCGAATACAATGTAGTCGGATGGATCTGTACATAATCCAGATGCTCCAGACGAATGTGATGTTTTTTCGCTACTTCCAGTGCATCTCCTGTCAGATGCGGAAAATTTGTGGAATGCTGGTACAACCCGCCGATTCCTCCACTTGCCAGAATGGTATAATCTGCATAAATAGAGGACTCTTCACCACTTTGCGTCTTCACGGTGATTCCCGCACATTTTCCGTTTTCCTCAAGAATATCTGTCATGGTCGTATATTCGTAAATTGTTACGTTATTCTTTTCCCTTACCCGCGCCAATAGCTTACTGGTGATCTCTTTTCCTGTCACATCTGCATGAAACAGAATTCTCGGTCTGGAGTGTGCCCCCTCTCTTGTGTAGGCAAACGCTTCTCCGTCCTTTTCAAATTCTACTCCATATCCTACCAGATCTTCAATGATTTTTCCAGAACTGCGGATCATAATATCGACAGATTCTTTCCGGTTTTCATAATGACCGGCTCTCATCGTATCTTCAAAATAGCTGTCATAATCCTGTTCATCCCGGAGTACACAGATTCCGCCCTGTGCCAGAAATGAATCACTGCTCTCGGCATCTGATTTCGTGATCATGATGATTTCTTTGTCATCCGGAAGATTCAACGCCGAAAACAATCCCGCTACACCGGTTCCAACGATAACAACATCTGCTTTTTTCTTCATAATACTCTCTTTCCTTTCGGCAGGTCTCTTTTTTCAAAAAGACACTCTATTTTGCCAGCTCCAGCATTTTTTCCAATGGTTTTCTGGAGTCCGTTCTCAATGCTTCACTCAAATGCACTTCATTCTCTCCTGTTTTTAAGACGTGAAGGACTTTTTCTAATGTGATCAGCTTCATATCTGTGCAGACAGGCTCTGTCTCTGTAAAATAAAACTTCTTGCCCGGGTTGTCCTTTTCCAGTTTGTAGCGAACTCCATTTTCCGTACAGATAATAAATTCTTCGTTTTCGCTTTTTGCTGCATAATCAATGATCCCGGATGTACTTCCCACATAATCGGAAATCTCCAGCACTGCTTTCGGACATTCCGGATGGGACAATACTTCTGCATTCGGATGCTGTGCCTTTGCTTTTTTGATCTCTTCCACCTGCATCTTCTCATGGATCGGGCAATAGCCTTCGTTGTATACAAAGTTCTTCTCCGGTACCTGCTCTGCAATAAAATGTGCCAGGTTCTTGTCCGGAATAAAGAAAATATTCTTGTTCGGAAGTGCTTTTACGATCTTCACTGCATTTGCTGATGTCACACATACATCAGAATGTGTCTTCAATTCCGCAGTAGAATTGATGTAACACACCACTGCCAGATCTTCATATGTATCACGCATCTTCTGGATCGTATCTGCATCTGCCATATGTGCCATTGCACAGTCTGCATGCATATCCGGCATCAATACGGTTTTCTCCGGGTTCAGTACCTTCGCACTCTCTCCCATAAAAGAAACGCCACAGAATACGATGGTCTGCTCTTTCAATCCGACTGCAACCTTACTCAGATAAAAAGAATCTCCGATGTAGTCGGCAATGTCCTGAATCTCCGGTCTCACATAATAATGTGCCAGAATAACTGCATTTTTTTCCTGTTTTAATTTCTGGATTTCTTCCACAATTGTCATCTTCTATTCCCTCACTTATCCTGAATTGTTAAATTTTTATCGTTAATTGCTGACCATTATAGCACAAGACTTTACATATGACAAGACAGTTGTAAAATTAAAAAAGAAGATACAATCCGATTTAACAGACTGTACCTTCCATATTTTATACACTTAATTTCTTTTCTGCCAGCACGCTGGATATGGCAAACAATCCAACACATACCACAATATAGAATCCGTATTCTGCGATTCCGATATAAAGTCCTTTGTGAATTCCCAGAACCTCGTATCTTGCAAACAGGTTATAAACATACTCCACAATTCCGTTGATCACGAAGAACAGGATCAAAGAAACAATCCCTGCAAATCTGGAATTGATCAATACCGTTCTGGATACAATAATTGCCAGAAATCCGGTTGCGATCACAGATGTCCATGCCAGGAAGAAAAACAGCAAGATTGCCAGAACGGTTATCCAGTCCAGGTTGCCCTGAAGCAGCCACTCAAATCCCATGCGGATTGCCTGCATAAGTTCTTTCCATGCTCCCTCTTTTGCGATCATCGTCATAACGCATGCGGTACCAGCCAGCACATATGCTGCTGAAATACAGAAAATCTGCAACGCTGCTGCGATATATTTTGCACCAAGGATCTTCCAGCTTGGCATCGGCACCATCCAGAGCATATGACTCTGCTTTGTTTTCAGGTCACGATTCAATATCAACAGACTTTCAATTCCCATATAGAAGAAGACAAACATTCCAACAAAAATCTCCAGTCCCATACTGATTCCTACCATATTCCCATTGTCTGAAAAAATTCCTGCCGCAAATGCCAGTAAAAATACCAGAAGCAGCGCCAGTATGATGTTTCTGGATGTCTGCTGTTTTTTCAGCTCATATTTGATCAAACGTCCCATTTTGTTTCCTCTCTTTCTCTTTTCTCATTCTGCCTTTGTTCTTCCTACATGATCTCCAGATAAATATCTGCCACGGATTTTCCACTTTGCATCCGTTCTTCTTCCACTGACATCCGGCGCACAACTTCTCCGTCTTTGATAAAGATTGCCTCATCGATAAAACTCTCGATCTCATCGATCATATGTGTGGAAATTACAAAGGTATTTTTTTCATTTGCTGACTCCAGGATCATCCCGAGAATCTCTTCTTTTGCTTTGTAATCAATTCCATTGAACGGCTCATCCAGAAGATACAGCTCTGCTTTGCGGCTCAGTGTTGCGATCACCTTCAGCTTTGCTGTCATACCGGTGGACAGTTCTTTGACCTTCATCTTGCCTTCCAGTGACATCCTTCTTACCATCTCGTGAAATTTCTTCTCGTCAAAATCCGGGAAGAAATCTTTATAGTACTGTCCGACTCCGTTCACATCCAGAAAACTGTAGAAAAACGGCTCTGTAGACATGTAGGCGGTCTCTGCCTTATCTCCATAGAACCACGGATGTTCCTTGAACAAAATCTCTCCGGATGTAGGCTTTGTCAGACCGGAGATGATCTTCATCCATGTGGTCTTTCCGCTTCCGTTCTCCCCGAGCAGACCATAGATCTTTCCGCCTTCCAGTTTCAGCGAAACTTCATTCAGCGCCTTTTTTGTGTAAAATGATTTGCTTAAATCACGACATTCTAAAATCATCTTCTCTCCTCCTTGTAGTCTGCAATTTTTGAGATAATATCATCTTTTTCAAATCCAAGATCCTGCATCTCATGTATAAAGCTGCTCAACAATTCTTCTGCCATTTCTTTTTTAATCGTCTCGAACATCGTCTCTTCCTCCATCACAAATGTTCCAATCCCCCGCTTTGTATAACAATATCCATGTGTCTCCATCTCTCTGTAAATTCTTGCCGCAGTGTTCTGATTGATCTTATAAAGAACCGCCAGCTCTCTGTTGGATGGAAGCTTCTCTCCGGGAAGTATCTTTCCCTGGATCATCTTTTTCTTCAAGTCGTGAATGACCTGCAGATAGATCGGTATCTCTGCATTGTAATTCATCTTCTTCCTCCTTCCGCCTCGTGTATCAGTGCTATAGTTAGATAGTACACTAGGTTTTTGGTTTTGTCAAGAGGATTTATAAAAAACAGGAGTGCCGAAAAATGATTTCATTTCTCGACGCTCCTGTCTTCCCATACTATTTACAATTCAAATATTCTATTTTCTGCGCATCCTTCTGCAAATAATAAATGCTGCCGCTGCAACACTGATTGCAATTGCCGCCACAAACGGAATCACCATGCTGTCATCTCCTGTTTTTACAACATTCTTGTCATTCTTTTGATCCGTATTCTGGCTGGTATTTTTATCTGCTCCCTGATTTGTAGTTTCATCCTGATCAGTAGAAGGAGAAGATGTGTCCTCTTTCTTTACCAGTGATCCGATCGCATTTTCCAGATTCTTTAAGACCTCTGTAATCTCTTCCTCTGTGGCATCTTCTTTATCCAGAACCTTCTGCGCCATTTCCATGGCTTTCTGCAATACTGCATAACTTTCTTTTGTATACTCAGACTGCGTGTAGCTCTTTGCCATTTCCATTACTTGCTGAAGCTCTGTCTTATCCTGAGCATCTTCGTTATCCTGGTTGCCACCATTATCCTGGTTGCCCCCGTTATCCTGGCCGCCTCCGTTATCCTGGTCGCCACCATTGTCCTGGTCGCCTCCGTTATCCTGGTCGCCACCATTGTCCTGGTCGCCACCATTGTCCTGATCGCCTCCGTTATCCTGGTCGCCACCATTGTCCTGGTCGCCACCATTGTCCTGGTCGCCTCCGTTATCCTGGTCGCCCCCGTTATCCTGGTCGCCTCCGTTATCCTGGTCGCCACCATTGTCCTGATCGCCTCCGTTATCCTGGTCGCCACCATTGTCCTGGTCGTCTCCGTTATCCTGATTACCACCATTACCCAGGACAATCTCTGCTTTCTCCGGATAATCTATGTTTTGAATTACTTCCGTCTTTGTTCCCTTGACCATTTTTACAGAATCTTCAACAACACTTACATGAACTGCTGCACCATTCTCATTTGTTGTATTGATCTGCACATTTCCAAGTTTCAAGGACTCTGCAGAATTTTGAAAAAGGGTCTTTGTTCCTGACAGATAAACATTCAGGATTCCTTTTTCCTGATTGTAACGATACTCTGCTACTTTTGCCACATTTTCAGAAAACTGAAATGTGGCTGTCGTCTCTTCCTGCACATTCGAATCTATCTTCAATCCTACTTGAAGTGACAATATGTTTCCACTGACAGACTGCGGCAATGTCAATGACACACCGACCTGCCCCTCTTCAACTACCAGTTCAATGCTTTCTTTTTCTGCTGCAGATACTTGTAACGGAAGTACCGATGCAATAAGAAGCATGACCACGATTCTTGCTATATACTTTTTCACACTATACTCCTTTTTGATTACTGATTTCCATTGAGTTCAATTTCCGGCATTTCCTGAGGCACTTCCACATACAGAGAATCACTTACCAGTCTCTGCCCTTCGTTTGTCTGTGCATCATTTACTCTGTAAAGCTCTGCACGCACCTGTTTTCCGGCTAATTGGGCACTATCCTGCGGATCGATCCAGTAAATCCATGTACCATCCGATACATCCTGAATATTTCCTGCCTCCGGTACGTCTGCGAGAATGATCTGCTGTGCTTTCAGACTTCCATCCTCATTTGTTCCGCCTACGATATTTCCATTCTGATCATAAAGAAGCACTACATTATACGCTGGATTTCCTTTATAAGATCCGACAAAAACAATCGAACCTGCCGGTATCTTATCTGCCTCTGTTTCTCCATATTGATAATCTGACGCAAGACGTCCGATTGCCGAAGTTCCATCCTGAGCACTTCTGAAATCTACATTATCCCCTGTAACTCCCAGTACATCCAGTTCCGATATTGATATTTCGGTGCCTTTCTGGTTATGGATGACCAGCTTTACTGCATCTGTACTGTATGTGCCGACATATTTGCCATCCACATTTTCAAAATATACCGTCTGTACTTGTTTGTCATTAAATGAACCTTTTACAACCTCTGTCCATTCATCATTATCCCCATGCACATAAATGCTGTAATCTTTGATCGCTGTTCCCTCGTTCACTGTATATTTCAATCCTGAAATGACCTGCTTCCGATTAAACTGCATCAAAACTTCTGCCTCATCGCCTGCAATTCCTGTATATGTTGTATCCGTCTTACCGTCCACTGCTTTTAAGATCGGCGCTTCCTGCTGTGGTGCACATGGTGTATCTTCATCTGCTTCTCCCGGATCTTCTGTATGAACTGCCTCCATATTTTTCGTTGTTGTAGTCCAGAATTCCTTATCCAGGCTTCCATCATGTTCAATCTTAACCGGTGTCAGTGCCTTCACTGCCGAACGATTCAAATACTTGTCAACTACTGTCACTTCATATGTAATGACTCTGTTATTTACAGTTGTTACATGATCACTGAACTGGTTTTCTGTTGTAAATCCTACAACTTCTTTTTCAACCTGTCCTCCCGAAATCATGGTCCGTGTAATTTCATAGCCCAATACGTCCTCTTGCGGAATTGTTTTGGAAGTCAATGTAAAATCAACCTGATTTGCTGTGTCTTTATTGACACTTACTGTAGTATCATCTCCGACTGCTTCTACATCTCCCAGACTTCCCAGGCTGCTTCCGCTATTCCCCAGACGATATACTCTTGAATCATCATTTACATAATAAATTGCCCTTGTTTCTGCTTCAAACTGCCCTGCGTAACTTCTCGTCTCTTCGTTCGGGATCATTCCCCAGCGTTCAAAAAATTCGAGGATATTTTTCTGAGCTGCCGCACATGCAAGTCTCATGAAATCCTGATCTCTGTCTCCTGACAATGTCAGTGCAATACCCTGCGGTGCCGGTGCTTTTGCCGTGTTTCTCGCATAAGTATCCACTCTTGCAAAAAACAGATTATTTAACTGCTCTTCATAGTTGTCATAGGTTTTAAAGTTATATCCGGAATCATATGCCAGATGTAACTGCCAGTACATTCCAAGCTGTGTAAATACGTCCTCTGATTTCCCGGTTGTTCCGGATGTCACCTTCTCGTAAACTTTCGGATATTCAAACCGAACACTGTCGTTTGTATCTTTTGCCTGTGCCAATACTGCAAAATAGTTATTTGTCACTTCTGCATATGCATACGCACCCTGATTGATGTTATGTCCGATCTCATGGGCGATTCCCCAGCCAAAATAGCGTCCGCTTACATATTTTCCATTTTCAGACTGAACCGGAACTCCTCCCATCATACCTGCTGTTTCATTCCACTCGATTCCGATGTGGTCTCCTGCTGCATACATAAATGCTCCTGCAAACATTCTCTGGTATCGGATGTTCAAATGTCTCCGCGGGAATCTGTCTTTTTCATCCGGCGCTGTCTGATTCAATCCCTTATGCTGGTAGAACAGATTCATCATACCTTCCATTGCGTCCATGGAATCTAACAATTTCTGTGCATTTCCCTCACAGCCGCTTAAAACCTGCTGTGCCGGCAATGAAAACAGCATTGTATTCAATAAAATATCCGTTGCCCCCAAGATACAGTTTGCCTTGTTATATTCGTATTCTACGGCGTCATTTCCAGAATTTTTATGCACCTCTTCATGTACAGTTTCCATTTTTTCTACATAGCTCTTAAGCGCTTCAACATACTGTGCCGCTCTTTGCTGCCGTTCCTGTGCATCTGTCACTCCATAAAGATCCAATGTCGGAACTTCCACTCCGCCATTGACACGAACGGAATAGCGGTCGTTTGCATTATTGCCTGTATACTGGATATACAACGCTCCTCCTGATTCTTCATCTGTTGACCAGATTTTCGGGATTGTCACATCATTTCTTCCTGTTTTCAGTGTTGTTACCACTTTTGACACCGAACCTGATTCTGCGTGATATTGTGTCGCTACAAGCTGAAGATTTGTGTTGGATCCGGTTCCCATTGTATTGTGTCCGACAAAGAGTGTGATCTCTTCTCCTGCTGCTGCAGTAATTCCAAGTGGCTGCCATGCATTCAGACCACTAAAACCTCTGTCTGTATCTCTTGTTGTAATGGTATTGTGTATCAGAATCGGCTCACTCAACTGATTGTTCAGAATGTCCTCTGCATTATCCAGTTCTTTTTCCAAACGGTCTTTATCCGGATGATACTCTCCACTTGCCTCGTCCTTTGTCTGCAGACGATTCCTGAGGTCCTGTATCGTCTGCTCTGTCACAGATCCTTTCAGAACTGTATGAAGCTCATCCTCATATAGTCCCATAATATCATCTTCCAGAGAGTCATAATTGTAAAAACTAATCTCTGAAACCGTGATAACACGCAGGCCGGAATAATCTCTTCCGATTCCAAAACTAATTTTTTTAGCCTGAATCGGCTCTGCAATCCGAATAAAATAATATCTTTTGTTATTTTTGTCAGTTCTTGCCTCTATTTTCAGATTGTTTTTATCTACAACATGCTCGCTTCCATTTTCATCCCAGTATTTCAGACTGATCCGTGTGAAATTTCCCTGTGCCGTCACTTCCTGGAACCCAATTGTATCCATTGTATACGGCTGATCAAACTCGAATGTAAATCCTTTGTTATTAAAATCGGTATATTCCCCACCGTCATCCCAGTCTGCCATATAAAAATGAGATGCAGGATTGTTATCCACAGTTCCCCATGCCGTCTTACCCTCTAAGTCCAGAGGACTGTCTTTCATCTCCCCACGTCCTCTTGTTGCAGATACGATATGAGAACTTACTTGTCCTTCTTCGGATGTATTGATCTGCTTGTATTTCGGCATGACTGCTGGTTCCAGATCCGTTGTCTGAGCTGTGCTCGTTAAGGATGGATCACTTTCACCCAACTCATTCACACCTGTCAGATAGATTTCATATTTTACATTCTCTTTCAGCTCTGATATTGTATAGCTGTTTGTCGTGATATTTTCTATTTTGGTGTATTCTTCCTGACCTTTTTCACGGTAAAACAGATTATAAAACTCTGTATTTTTCATGTTTTTCCAGGAAACTTCCACACTCTTATATTTTCCGACTGCCTTTACATTTTCCGGTGCATCCGGTTTTTTGTCCGCTTTCGGAACTGCTGTAACCGATTCACTGTATCCGCTTTTCCAGGTTCCATTAACAGACTGCACTTTTGCTGTGTATTGTTCTTTGTTCACGAGTTTCTTTTCATTAAATGATGTTACTTTCAATGAATTATTCTTGACTGTATACGTATCCTGCTCTCCGTTATGCTCAATCAGAACCTCGTATCCTGTCACATTTTTACACGCATCCCAGGTAAGTGTAAATTCTTCACTACCTGTCTCAACTGCAAGATTTGTCGGAATATCCATATCCGGCTTTGGAATCCGGTTTTCCATTCCGTTTACAAATTCCACTTTGGAAATTTCCGCCAGATTATTGTTGTTCTGCATTCCCTGGATCGTAAGCGTTACTTTTTTTACAGCAATCTGACTTCCGAGATGAATCTGAATATTTCCATCTTCATCCATGGAAACCTGCACATCACTAGTTCTCAGTAAGTGCTCCACTCCATTTTCTATCGGTGCAGTTACGGTCTGCTCGTTTCCTTCTGCATCTACATATGTAATATCCACAGTAGCTTTTTGAATTGGATTTTCTTTATTAGTCTCAATTAGAATTCCGTCAATTTGTGTGTCTGCACTTTCTGAAAGGTCGAACTCTACTGAAACAGGATGTTCTTCTGAAATTTCTGTTCCACCTTGCGTTGAAAGTGTAACATTTCCTTCTCCTTTCAGTAAATCCTCCAGGTTTCCTTCCACATTTGTGTCTTCTCCCGGTTTCGGGCTAATCGCATCTGCAGAAACAGATTCTTCTATGCAGGCCAGTGTGTGCCCTTCTGCCTGATATCCTTTTGCTAAATATTCCAAATCTGCCAGATCTGTTTTCTGATCTCCTGTCAGATCCGTCAATTCTGATGACTGCTCTGTATCAATCGCATCTACTAATACTGAACGGTCTGTGTCATCAATCACTCCGTCTCCTGTTACATCACCAATCAGCAACACACCCGGATGATAAGCCCCCTCTTCATAGGTATATCCCTCTACAAACCCTGTCATCAAATTTACAGCATACGACTTGCTGTTCACTTCGATTGTCTGTGTGTATGTAGCAAATCCGGGAGCTGCCACTGTCAGCTCATAAGTTCCTGCCGGTAACTGACTAAAATGAACTGTTCCTTTTGTATCCTGAATTTCCTGATTTGCTGCCAGTTCAATGCTCTGACTTTCCTGACCACTTAATCCAACCGTAAACGTTACACTTTTTTGCAGCGTAATTCCCGGCGCAATTGATACCTGAACCACTCCTATATCTTTCAATGGGTCCTGTTCTGTTCCATTTACTGCCTGAACTGCATCCTGTCCCTCAGCCTGATATTCCATTTGTACAGGCTTTTCTTCGGTAGCGTAGGTCACTGTTCCTGGTGTCAGCATCAAGGTTGCTGCAAGCAAGATTGATACTACTCGTTTCATAACTATTTTCCTCCCTTTTTCTTTTGGACGATAAAAAACAATCTATCTTGATTGTTTTTCCCACCGTTTCACTAATATATCACAATTTGTAACCCCTTATCAATTGTTTTTTTCTTACCTTATCCCCGTCCTACCAACACTGCCCACTTCTGCTCTCCGTCATCCTTTAAATCTACATCCGGAAAGCTTTTGATATACTGCTGAAACTGCGAATATCCATAATCTCTTACTTTAAAATTCCCGAACTTATTTCGGATCTTATTTCCGAGAGTTCCCAGCGATACACCCTGGCATCCTGCCTGCTTTAACTGATACAAAATGTATTCCTCAATGCGCTCCTGCTGACTCTTATCCTCATAGAGTGTCACTGTCACCTTTGTTCCATCCTGCAGCAGCTTCAATTTTGGAAATGTCTCCAGAAACTTGGATAACAGACTGTATCCGTATCTTCTCACATCAAAATCCGGATATAGTTTGACCAGGCGGCTTCCGACTTCTCCCAGTCCCGTTTCTTTGTCATTGTTCTGATTTTCTGTGATGATCTTCACCACTGCTTCTTCGATCTGACTCTTGGAAACTGCACCGGACGACTCTTTTTTCGGCTCCTTTTCAATTGCTGTATGCGCTGCAGCTTTCTCCGGTTTTTCCAGCATACTGTCCTCTAACAGCAGTTCCAGTACGGTAAAAATGTCACAGGCTTTTCGAAATGGAGGCGGTGTTTTGTCTTCTCCCATCCCTATGACCATCTTGCCGCTTTCCCGAAGTCTGCTCGCCAGTTTGGTAAAATCACTGTCACTGGATACCAGACAAAACCCTTCCAACTCGCTGGTGTACAACATATCCATGGCATCGATGATCATTGCCGAATCAGTTGCATTTTTCCCATGAGTATAGCTGAACTGCTGGATCGGCGTGATGGAGTTTTGCAAAAGTACTTCTTTCCAGCTGGAATTGTAAGTGCTGGTCCAGTCCCCGTAAATCCTCTTGTACGTGACATTCCCATACTTGGATAACTCATCCAGTATCGGTTTGATATATTTTGCTGAAACATTGTCCGCATCGATCAGCAACGCGTATCTCTCTTCCATATTTGATAACCCTCTCCCTCTAAATTTTTCCATTCAAACACACCATTCTCACAGATCATGTAGCTGTGTTCTGAATTTTCTTTTGGAATCGACACAGAACCCGGATTCATGTACATGACACTCTGATCTGCTTCCGTATGAATCTTTTCACATGCCGGTATATGTGTGTGTCCGTTCAGCAGAATATCCCCTGCTTTCAGCATCGGCAGCTTTCCCGGATTCCACACATGACCATGTGTTGCATAAATATTCTGTCCATCCAGATTCAAAAAACAATAGTCCGCCAGAATCGGAAATTCCAGAACCATCTGATCCACTTCCGTGTCACAATTTCCTCTGACACATAAGAGCTCCTGTTTTCTTGCATTCAACATGGCAATGACCTCTTTCGGCGCATACTCTTTCGGAAGATCATTGCGGGGCCCGTGATATAAAATATCCCCCAATAAAAGGAGTTTGTCTGCCTTCTCCCTATCATATGCCTCCAGCATTTTTCTGCAGTAATATGCAGAACCGTGAATATCTGATGCGATCATTAATTTCATATGTGATTCCCTCTTTTCTCTATAATCTCAACAGAGATCTACCTCAATAAAACTCTCCTGTTCAATCCCTCTGCCTTCCTGAATAATAAGTTCCAACAACTGTTTAATCTGCTCATTTCCATCTTCTAATTTTTCCAGCTTTCTTTTTGTCTCTTCCCGAATCGGATACGAATACTGCTGATGTTGTAAATAAGTATCTGCATCCATCTGCAATGGTTTCAAATCTGGAAAAACCTGATTTCTTTCGTATTGAAATATGCGGATTCCACCATAATCCAGATCTCCACTATGATATACCTCTATCTGGCGCTTCCTCTTTTTCGAAATCTTATTCAGCTTATGCAAAATCCGGCAAACTTTCGGCCCCGGATATCCACCTACAAATAAATATAATGTTCCTTCTTCATAAGGCGCCATCACAAAATTCATTTTATTCTCAAAGATAACCACTTTTTGTATCTGTGGCTGCTCTGGTTCCAGCTCTGCATGCAATAGTGATTCTCCCTCCAGAATTGTTCCATATTTCCAAATCTTCGTATTGACAGCGGCAGTCCTTCCTCTGTCATCTACAAAATACAGCAGCAATTCTCCTTTGATATACATACTCTGATAACAGTCTCGAATCAATACGATTTCTTCCAGAACCTCGAGATCATCCAAAAGCTTTGTTTTGTCTGGATTGGTTTTTCTTGCCTGCCGGATGACATACTGTTTCATTTCTTTTGTAAAATTTTTGGATCCCTCCAGAGAATTGCTCGCAAATACTTTTGCATAAGTCAATTTCTGCAGTTTATCCAGTTCCCGAAAGCATGTTGCATACTGCCGCACTTGTTTCAGTCTTTCATCCGGCTCCCATTTTCCATTATTTTTTTCAGACTTTTCCAGAAGGTCTGCATAGTAGCTCCGAATCCATGGTTTCTGAACCACTGACATTTCTTTTCTCAAAAACTCCTGATACTTCCATAGTCTCTGTTGTTTGGGAAGAAACCTCGGTTTTACGTTTTCACGATATAACTGATAGAACTGATCCCTATCTTCCACATGAAACACCAGACTTTTGATATCGCTCCCTCTGATCAGCCAGTTGATCTTCACCAGCCCTTTTTCCTCCAGATCAATCGCTTCCTGTATTGCTTTTTCTCGTGAACAGCCCTGATAGAAAGGTGGAATTTCACTGGCGCTTTTTGCACTGTTTTTCAATGTTTTTCTTCCACATTTTTCTGTACGCCAGTTTGTTTCACCACTTTCCAGTAACTCCACAATTTTTTCTAAAATCCACGTCATCATTCTTCCCCTTGCAGCTGTTCAAACTCCATTCGTTCAAATTCCTGTATTGAAATATGCTTTTTATTCGGATTTGCATACACAAATGTCTTGTCTACATTTTCCAGATAGTTCTGAATCTTATCATTTGTTGCACTGATAATCGCCTGAAATCCCAGTCCCCGGATCAGAGAAATACAACTTGCTACTTTCTCTGCATCCATTTTGGAAAATGCCTCATCCAGGACAACCAGACGCAGGGTTGGCGGACGCTTGATCTTCGGAGACAGATTGATTCTGTAAATCTGTGCAAAGCTTGCCAGAAGCGCGATGTAAAGTGGGTTCTGACCTTCTCCACCGGAATTTTTCTTGATCATCTTGCTCAGACCGATCCGCATATCCTTTTCTCCCTGCACGATCTGCTGCATATCAAAGGAAAGATACGTGCGATAATCTGCATATTTATCCATATTTTTTCTGGCTTCCTCCAGCTCTTCCCTGGTGGCATTCTCCGGCGGAATGAAAATCTCGATCAGCTCATTCATCAGATCTCCGTATTCTTCCTCATGCTCCATGGTAAACAGGTTCATCTGATTTTCCATGTGGTCACTCAACTGAGACGGATTGATATCCAATGCGTCATCCATAAACATCCGATAGAATCGTCCGTCCGGACCTTTGTTTTTCGTAATGACAAACTGATACTTGTCCTTTCCGAAATCCAGACGGCTGATGATCCGGTTCAATTCATCTTTTTTCTGATATGCCTCTTTGATTGCATAACGAATCTTGGATACAAAATCAACTTTAAAGTGTTCCACTGCTGCTCTCGCCTGTTCCTGTGCTTCTTCCCTGTATTTTTCCAGGTTATCGCACTCAAGATTTGAAAGCTGCTTTTCGTACACGTCATTGTCACGGATCGTTGCAGAATAGGTTCTGTTCGGATATTTTCGAAGATATGCACTCCTTGCTTCTACCAGTTTTTCATATGCTTTTTCCTGCGCATCTTCCAAAGGCTGTTTTTTCTTGATACGTTCCCGCATCAGGTACTCATAATTGCGGCTCTGTCTGCCCTCCAGATACTCCTGAAATTCCGGCTCATATTTTTCTCTGTCCTGCTGCCGGAATTCATTTTCTTTCTGCACTAACTGTTCATTAAAATCTACCTGCATGTTCTGGAATCGTTTTCCGTTTTCCTGATGATTCCAGATGGTTTTCTGAACTGCCTCAATCTCTGCTTTCTTTGCTTCCTGCTTCTGCTGGATTTCCTGTTTCTGCTGCTCCCACACCAGAACGGATTCCTCTCGCAGCTTCTGCATTGTATCCAGAAGTCTGGCCTTTTCTACCTCCTTTTCCGGAATTTTCTGCAGATCAGACAGCCATTGTCTGTAATCCTCCAGAGGCTGTGTCAGTCCTTCCAGCTGAGAGATCCTGCGAATTTCTTCCAGCATTTCCTGCAGCGGAATCCGTTCCTCCTGAAGACTCTCACATTTTTCTTCCAGACGGCGGATTCTCTGACGCATACTGGTCTCTCCGATATATGCCCTTCTCGTATAATTTTCCGGATTGATATGCTGCAGACGGAAACTGTGGTACAGCACACAGTCTGCAGTGATTCCGATCCGGTTCTGACGAAGCTCTTCGATACTTTCACATTTGATGACATTTCCGAGGAAGAAATTGATGTATGCCTGCACATACGGCTCTTTTGCGATCAGTTCCTGTGCCAGGGCTCCTTCTTTTACTTCCCATTCTGTCTCCTGTACTTTTTCTGTATCCAGAACTGCTGCCCGGAAAAATTTCTTCTTATCCATGTCCTGATAGATTTCCATGGCAGTTTTCGCGTACTTTGGTTCCACGACCAGAAGCAGCTTGTTGTTTCCGAGATATCCTTCGATGGCATTGTGCCAGCGTTCGTCCCGCACATCCAGAAGATCCGCCAGAATCTGCACATTGACAAACTTGCCGCACTTCTCATGCAGCCGGTTTCTCAACTCATATCTCGCTTCTTCCAGTTCTTTTGGATAGGCTTTTCTTCCCTGTTTCAGCTCTTTTAATTCTTCCCGTGCCGCTTTTTCTTCTTTTTTGACTGCGCGAAGTCTGGCATCCGTCTCCTGACGCTCTTCTTCCAGTTCTTCCCGGATCTGTGTCAGACTTGTCTGCAGCCGTTCCAGCTCACCTTCCGTGATCTTTCCAGAAACAAACCGGTCAATATCCCACAAGGTCTGATTCGGCGTCACATCTTTTTCTTTCCACTCTTTGAGACCATCTGCAGTCTTTTTCCATCTTGCCTTACTGTTCTGCAGCCGTTCCAGGGCTTCGTTCAGACTCTCCAGATCTTTTTCCATGGCTGCATAACCACTGTCCGCAATCTTCAAAATTATTGCTTCGTATTCTTTCTGAAGTTCTGCCTGCTCTTTCTCCAGATTGGCTTTTTTCGCTTCCTGTCCCGCAATCTCTGTCTGTGTCTCTTTCATCCGGTCATTCAGTTCCTGTATTTTACTCTGCAGATGCAGGATTTCCAGCCTGGAAATCTGATAGGTACAGGACGCCGTCTCTTCCTGTTTTTCTTCATACTGCCGATAGGAACCCCGGATCTCCTGAAGATACCCGATTTCTTCCATGGTCTCTTCGATTTTCCCGCGCATTCTTCCATACTGCATCACACTTTCCTGCAGCTCTTCAATGTGCATATCCTGTTCCATACAGATATATTCTTTCACGAAATCTTCCAGTTTGATATTCATACGGAACGGAATGGCTCGCTTGAACAAACGAGGAAATTTTTCGATATCCAGACCACCCAGATAAATGTCATACATCTGTCTGCGGAATCTCTCATTGCTCGGACCACAATAATACTCTTCCTTTGAAAATGTCCGCTGCAGATATTCTTTGACTTCAAATGTCGTCAGGCAGCGCTTATCCGCCCGGTACTGATTTTCCAGAAGCCCGCTTTTATGCCAGAAAAACAGGCGATTGATCTCATTTGTGGCTGTCTCAACATCAAATACCACTCCCACGCACTGCTTTTCTTTCGTATCTGTCTGCTCCAGCTCCAGAACGATCGTACTGGAGAAATTCTGGTTTCTCAAATATTGAGATTCATTATTTTCTCCGATGTTTACCATTCCTCTCAGATATTCGATCAGAGAACGATCCGAATCATCAGCTGCCGCCTTATTGAAAAACCCTCTTCCGTCCGTGTTCGCGTACAATACGATCTGCATGGCATCGATCACTGTAGATTTTCCACTTCCGGAGTGTCCGGTAAAGAAATTGATTCCCTGATTAAGAGTAAGTACTTTTCTGTCTATGTAATGCCAGTTATTCAGGCAGATTTTCGAAAGCGCTTTGAACGCCTGTTTTGTCTCCACTGTCTTCCTCCTCACTGAACGTCTCTAATAGTTCTCTGATATCATCTCCAAGCAGCACTGCGTTGATGCATGGATAGATCACCAATCGGCTGTCTTCATCCAGTTCTTCCATCACGTCCACCGGCTCTACAATCTGGTATTTTTTCAGAAATGCGATCGTCCTGCGCATCTCTGTTGGGGATAGAAGACTGTTTAATACATGAAACTCTCCTGCTTTTCCATTTACAGCGCCAAGCGTCGTCACAATATGACTGCTGGATGATACTGCCGCCATCTGTTCATCATAGATCAGCTTTAACACCAGAATATAAATCGTAGCAAGTCTGGAAAGTTTTTCGCCCCAGAGTGTCTCTCCCTGGATATATATCACTCCCATATGCAGATTCTCCTGCAGGCTGATTCCCGCAACCGCAAAATACGATTCCAAAAATTCTTTATGTTTGCTGCATACACGATATTCTCGAACCGGAACCATCCGGCCGGTCCGTTTTTCAAATTTTCGTTCCAAAAGAAAGGTCTGGCGATATAATGTCTGGATCACATGTCTGATTTCGTCCTGCTCTTCCTCCGAAAGCTGTTCGTAATATTCGATCATTGCGGTCTCCTTCGTACAAATTTTAACGCCGGATATTGATACTGTCCGCTTTGGATGATCTCCTCATCCTCGTCCAATACCCGATATTTGCTGTTCTTTCTGGTGCTGTAATCATATGCAAGGATCAGCTTTTCAAATTCTGACTCCTCAGCAATATGAAGCGCTCCCGCATCCATCACTTCCTGTTCCATATGACTTTCGATAAAATCTTCGATTTCCTGTCTGCTGTAGCGCATCTGGATCCGGTTCAATTTCAGCACCCCTTCCCGATCCAGATCTTCAAATTCTTCATCCTGCCCCATCTGACTGATAAAATCTGTCCTCGGTTTTCTTCTCTTATATAGCGATTTTTCAGAAATCATCTCAAACAAAGACAGATTCATCCGTTTTCCTGTCTCCTGAATCAAAGATTCCGGATCTTCCTGTGCAGAAATTTTATTCAAAAGCTGTACGACCAGCCCTTTTGTATCAGTCTCACCACTGAGCAGATAGTTCATCCTGCTCACCGTTGCCCGTACATATTTCGAATGTTCTCTGTCCATGTTGGCAATTCGGTGTTCAATATCATCAAATCCTTTCTCGATCAGATCCAGAAGTTCCAGCACATCTTCTTTTGTATCGCCGACTGCCTTTGCCCTCTGCCGGATCATTTCGATCCATTCTTCATTCTCTCTCATATCTCGGAGACATTTCTTAATATCCATTTTATAGATATAAAAATTATCCGATGTCTTCAAAATATGGTACTTCTTCTTGACGATTTCTTCCACGTATCCGTCCAGATGTTCCCGCAAAAGCTCCCCATATGACTCCTGATCCAAAAGCCTCTCAAAAAATTTATCCATATTGTGGAGCATATCCTGAAGAGCCTTGTTCAACTTTCTTGTGTTGATCAAAGCGGTACGAAGCATGTTTAAATTAACTCTGGAATCATTTTGAAATGAAAATAGAGTAGCATATACATTCTGAATATATAGTTCGGTTTCTTCCAGTTCTTCCGATGTCAGACGCTCAAACGCCTCAATAAAAATTGCCGCATAATCCGGTATCACAATGTTGGTCGTCATCGTACTGTAATCTTCTATCTTCTTCAGCCATCCGGTTTTCAAAAGCCATCGCAAAATACGGGATGCCGTTGTCTCCAACATATCAAAGTCCGTCTCATTTTCTTCCCGTTCCAGTGAAATCCGTTTCTGCGCATTCATATCGCTTAACACCTGCACGCAGATTTCTTTTGTCAGAAAATAATTACTGTACTGATACTCCTCATTGATCACCAGCAGCGACTCCATATAAATCTCCCGGTTTACTGAGCGGAACAAGCTCCAGAATGTATCCGGGATCTCGTATCGTAACTGCATAATTCTCTCCGTATGTCGTTAATTTGTGTCTGTATTATTATAACATCTTTTTTCCAACATACAAACACTCTCACTAATACTATTTTTAAATTCTAAAATATACTTTCATCACAAAATAAATGGAGAAAGATTGTATTACCAAACCTTCTCCACTTCATCGTTATTATTATTCAAATAGCTTGCGTGCTTCCTCTTGAATCTTGCTTATTTCCTCCGAAGATAAATCACAAAAATCACTGTTTTCCATAGAACAGCCTGAATCTTGAACATAAACTATTTTCGTGTCCTTCTGTGTAATTGAGTAAAACCAACATTCTTTCGGAACATTATACACTTTCCCTTGCTCCATTAAAGTAAGTTCCGTCTCGAATTTTCCATTTTTACGCTCTGCTGTAATAAGAATTGCCTTTCCGCACACGAGAATAAATTGCTCATCTGTTGTATGATGAATTTCTAAATGGCCAATTCCTTCGATATCATTATCTGGCTTCCAATTTTTAATACTGACCAACCATTTTTCATTTGTATAAACACATTTGATTCCTTCTTCTTTATTTTCATATACATCTGGTTTCATAACTTCTTCTCCCTTCAAATTTCTGTTTTTCCCTGAATTGGCACTCCATATCCAAAAGCCCCTTCCATCGCGCACACTTTTGCTGCAAATAAAGCGCCTTTTTCCATTGCAATCCGTAGTCTTTCACCCATTTCTTCCTGAGTTCCTTCAATAAGCTTCCCTGTCTTTGATGTTTCCAGAAGAGAACATAAAAATGCAGAAAAGTAGGAATCTCCTGCCCCCATAGTATCAATAACATTATCTGCATGAACTGCAGGCACATAATAAAAACTATCATTATAAAGAACATAGGACCCTGCCTCACCAACAGTTCCCAGTACAATTTTTACTCCATACAGCTGCGCCTTTTTCATTTCACATTCTCTTTCTTCATCTGTCAAATGCGCACAAGACAAAATTGCAACCGTCACATACGGACAAATTTCTTTCAAATATTCATCTGTCCATCTTGTCGAGAAGTCATACGCTATCGGAACTTCTGTTGTTTTTAGCACTTTTATTTCTTTTTCTATGTAAGAATTCAAGTTTGTATAAATAATCTGAAATTTTTTAATATATTCCAAATCTTTCTCTGTAAATTTAAAATCATATTTTTGGGCAACTCCACCTTTATTCGATCCTAAAAATACTCTGTCATTTCCATCTAATGTCACTAATGCAAAACCATTTTCACCATGATACTTTCTACAATGACTGTCATCAATCCCAATTTTTCTTAATGTATTCTGTACACACTCTGCAACTTCATCGTCTCCATATTTTCCCAAATAAGCTGACTCTGTCTTATTCATTTTTACATAAACACATGTATTCACACACTGTCCGCCAGGATACATCTTTCCCCTTGAAAGATATTTATCACATACATTATCCCCGATTGCAATAATCTTACAATTTTTCATGATCCTCTTTCTCCTTTTATTTATACGGATTAAATTGTTGAATAATTTCTGTTGCTCTTTTTTTTCCACGTTCCATACATTCCATAATGTTTTCTCCCATACTTACACCATACATAAATGCTGCAATATAAGAATCCCCTGCTCCAACAGTATTTATCACTTCTACTTTTTCCGCATCTAATTTATAAAACTGTTCTCCATCATAGGCAAGACTTCCCTGCTCACCCAACATAGAAACAACTACTTTTGCACCTTTTTTTCTTGTTTGCTTCATAAATGTTCTAATATAATCATCATCCTTATCATACGAAAAAAATGCATAATCCAAATAAGGTATGATTTCATCATTTGTTTTCAATTCTAAACGTTTCGAAAAATCATATACCCAAATTTGTCCCGGCTGCTTCAATTCTTTGATATACCGTCCTATTTTTGTCCATCTTTCTGCATAAACAATATCAAATTTCTTTACAAATTCTAAATCTTCTTTGCCAAGTTCTATTTCTTCCATTGCATTTCCCTGGAAATGAAGATGTTTTTTATCACCACTCACAATATCCATGGTTGCCATTGCTGTTGGGCAATCGGAATATTTTAACACACGTAACGGAATCCCTCTTTCTTTTAACTGTTCTTTCAACGCCATAGCAAATACATCATTTCCCAGAATGGTCATTTCCGTAACATCGCCGCCCATATCCTTGTAATTCAATGCAAAATCAATACTATTTCCTGTCAGATAATAACGACCTAATTTATAATACACATCAATACAATTATCAGCCATTGCAATTGCCCGTTTCATAGTTCTCCTACCTTTCTCCCATCACGTATACCATGTAACGTCTTTTCTTTATTCCATCATATTCGCAAAAATATATATCTACTGCATGCCCGAGTTTTAATGTTCCTTTCTGGACAGGAAATACACAGTGATTTCCTGTTAAAAGAGATTTTAAATGTCCTGGAGCATTTCCACCAATCGTTCCATATGTTGGAAGATAATGATTATGATGATACGGATAATCTTCCGGTGCAATTCGATCAAGACATTCCATTAAATCTTTTTCCACACAGGGCAGACTTTCATTCACTGTAATTCCTGTTGTTGTATGTTCTGTAATCACATAGACAATTCCTTTTTCAATATTGCTCTTTTCTACGATATCTTTTACAGTATTTGTAATTTTGATCATTTCAAATTCATTGTCTGCACATATTTCGACTTCTTTTAACACAAATTCCATTTGCTATTCCCCCTGCCTCAGAAAATCTTCTGCATTTTTCCAATATATTTTTTCCAGTGTTTCCTCTGAAAATCCAAGACTGTCCAATCCTCGTTTACTCCTTACAGGACGTATTCTTGGGGAACCGGAACCAAATAAAATTTTATCTGCAATATTATGTTCTACCCACAGCTTTCCCATATCCTCTGTAAATACCTTCTTATAAATCTGATAAGGTCCATCAAAATTCATAAGTGCTGTATCTGTGTAACAATTTTTATATTTTAAAAGAAGAGAAGCTGTTTCTTGTACCCATGGCCACCCTACATGTGTCAAACACATATTCACATCCGGATATCTATATAACACCTCTTCAAAATCAACAGGACGACAATATTTTGCAAACGCATTATTTTCCAAACTTAAACCTGATTGAAAAATAATCGGTCGATTATATTGTTGGCAAATATCATACAATGGTATTAATTTTTTGTCATATGGATATATATGTAATCTTGCTGTGTTTATATACAGTCCTCTCAGCCCCTGTTCTTCAAATGCTCTTCTCAGTTCTTTTTCTGCATTTTCTTTCATAGGATTCACTGCTGCAAATCCTATAAAAAAATCCGAATCGTATTTTACCAGCTGCTCGATTTCACTGTTCGAAATATCTGCTTCTTCTAATTCAAAAGAACAATCTGACGGAATCAAAAATACTTTTTGGATGTCTGCCAGCGCATACTGTTTTTTTAAAAGTTCAATACTAGACGGACTCATTAAATGATAATTCATCCGATCACATCTCTTTTCAAATCGTTTCTTATCCTTGCAAATTGGTTCAAAAAGTGCTGGTCGAATATGTGCGTCAATCACCATTGTTGTTTCCTCCACTCTCTAATACTCTTTGTAAAATTTATGCATCATCTTTTTATTATTTTGATACAAATTTCTGTATATTTCATAATGTTTCTTTAATAAAACTCACCAATATTTTCTTGCATCCATATAACAATGGCATCAATGGCTTTATCTGGATCACAATAATATCTTCTATCACATATCTCAAATGATATTGTCCCTTCATATCCCTGCTGTTTTATCTTGTCATAATATTCTTTCATTGGGAAATCCCCATCTCCCGGTACCGTATGTCCTCGATCATTAAAATGTATATGCTGCAGCCTGCTTCCCAAATTTCCAAAATAATCATCTAAAGTTTCTCCTGCATAATTCATCTGATCCAGATCAACCATTCCTACAATTGCCGGAGAATTTATCTGATCCAGCATCTCTGCGATATCTTTACTGGTAATCAGCACATTTGTCGTTGTTGTCTTCAATTCCTCCAAAAGTAATTTCACATTCTTTTTTTCACTATATTCCGCAAGTGTTACAAGAGACTCTTCACAATATTTCCACGCTTCCTCTCTAGAATAATCAAAATATCCAAATCCTGTACTAATCTGAATACTTGGACATTCCAAAAACTGTGCTGTATCGATTGCCCGCTGATAGTAACGAATACTGGACTCTCTTGTAATATCATCCTGTGTACAAAAATTAATTGGGTATACACAATTTTCCGGAGTCATCGTCATCACTTTTAAATGATGTTCCTTGATATCCTTCTTTAAATCTATTAATCTACTAAGTGGGTAATCAAAAAGATTTAACTGAGGTGCAGAACAATACAGATCAATACTGTCAAAGGGTGATCGTTCTACTTTATCCAAAAATTTCTTAATCGGATATCTCAAATAATGATAATTCATCGGCGCAAATTTCATTTTATAATGCCTCCTATTTTATAAAAGGACTACAGCCATTTATTCGAATAAAAGACTGTAGTCCTATATTTAGTTTTTCCAGATCAGAATACAACTGCACCTATCAAAAGCGCAACGATCACTGATACAATCGTACATACAAGACCAGGTATCATATAACTGTGATTCAATACAAATTTACCGATTTTTGTAGTCCCAGCTGAATCAAATGCAATCGCAGCCACACATTGTCCAGATGCAGGAATAAAATAATTTGATGAACATGCAATCCAACCTGCAACAATTACATTAGCAGGAAGTCCTAATGCAATTCCAATTGGAACCATAATCATTGTTGTGGAAGACTGACTTGTGGTAATCGCACCTACAATAAACACTGCTATGATATAAATCCATGGATACTGATTTGTTAAAGCAGACATATTATCTGTAATAAAAGAAGACTGATCTCCAATAAATGTATTCACAAGCCAACACAAACCAAAGGCAAGTACTACAGCAAACATACCTGTTCTAAATACTGGCTGATCTAAAACTTTATCACTGTCTAATTTTGTAATGAGTACCATAGCCGCCGCTGCAACAAGCATAAATATTTCAATTACAGTCGTAAGTGGTAATTTACTTCCATCTGCTAATGTCGGAACAAGCGCGTTTACTGCTCCCAGAAGCACAATACCAACCATTGCAATTAAGAAAATTACAACTGAAATTTTTGCATTTTTACTGACTGGTTTATCTTCTTTTTCTTTTTTCGAAAAATCTTGAATCTGTCCAGATGCTACTCGTGCCTGAAACTCAGGATCATCTGCTAATTCTTTTCCCTTTTTGATTACAGCTAAGGCTGCTATAATTGTTCCAATCAATGTTGCCGGAATACATACCAGGAGTAACGTAAAAATATTTACTGTTTGATAATTTGTTGCCTCCGCCATAAATGCCAGAACACCAACTGTTGCTGCTGAAATCGGACAGGCTGTAATTGCCTGTTGTGATGAAACAATAGATGCCGAAATGGGTCTTTCTGGTCGAACTCCTGTTTCAATTGCAATTTCATTAATAACTGGAAGAAGACTGTAAACAATATGGCCTGTTCCACACATAAATGTAAAGATGTAAGCTACAACAGGTGCCAGTACTGTAATCATCTTCGGGTTTTTTCTAAGTATCTTTTCCGCAATTCTTACCAAATAATCCAAACCACCACATGCCTGCATTGTTGCTGCCGCACAAATAACAGCAATCATAATCAATATTACTGTAATGGGTGGGTCTGACGGCGTAACATGCAGAATAAATGTCATAATAAACATTCCAATTCCACCTGCCATTGCCAAAAAGGTTCCGCCAATACGAACACCAAGGAAAATAATTGCCAGAACAATAATCAATTCTATCCAAAACATAAGCTATCCTCCTAAATTGATTTTCTTAAATTTTCCCTCATACCAGGATTCTCTGATTAAGAATTATGCGCATATTCTTAAACTCCGTACAAAAACAATTCAGTATCCCTTGTATCATTTTGTTTTATTCTGTATTGCTTTGTATCTAATACAATACTATATTTTTTTCTTGTTTTTGTCAATTATGTTTTGATGTTTTGTACTATTTTAACAGTTTTTATAATTATTTTTTATTCACATTGAACAACTAACACTTCTTTGTATTATAATCTTAAGAACATCATTTATTTAAGCATAAAAAGCAGAGTATTCTTTTTAGAAAATACCCTGCTTTTAATCTTTCATCTTTTTTAATTTTATTTTTATATCAACTTACTAGATTTTTTTATTGTATTTTCCAGATTTATAATCTGTAAAAGTTTTTAACTCTAGTATTCTACTTTCCACATATACCGGCGTGTTGACAATGGGTGCTCTCTCTTTACAGAAAGCGCATGGTTATAAATTGGATATACATTATTAAATAATGCATGGTTAAAATAGTCTACAACAGAAGCATCAATTGTTGATAACCCCAATTCCTTTGCATCCAGAACTTCTATACGTTTCGCATATTTTTGAAGGAAAGTTAAAGCTCTCTCATCTAATTCCCGTGTTGTTCCTTCCGAAATTTGAATCATGAATGGACGGTTTGCATCTGTAATTTCAAATGGGCCGTGGAAATATTCCCCTGTATGAATACTGCTTGAATCCATCCATTGCATTTCCATAAAAATACAAATACTTTCCATATATGCAGCGCCGTATGAAGCTCCGCTTCCCATTGTATAAATAACAGGATCATCCTTATATTCTTCAGCAAAATCCTCTGCTCTTGCTGCCACGTGTGCACGAGCATTTTTAATAATATTACTGATCATACCCAGACCTTCATAAAATTTATCGTAATTTTCATATCCTTCTGTCTGCGCAAGCAATTCGACTGCTACAAGAAGTGCACACTGCGTTTTTTCTCCCGAATAATCAATATCTCCTGCAAGATGATCTGGGCTTGCATCAAATGTATAATGCACAATGTAATCTCCAAATTCAATAATTTCTGATTCTTCCAGCCATGTTAAAATAATAACTGCTGCTCCTTTTTCTTTTCCAAGTTTTGCTGCTTCAATTGTCTCAGGAGTATTCCCCTTATGACATGCAAGACAAATGATAGAATTCTCTCCAAAATCTTTTGGAGTACTATGTACAAACTCATTACTATTGATCCACGCAGATCGTAATACCGAAGCTTCCCTTTCCATGAATGTCTTTGCCGGATAAAGAGCCCCCAACGATCCTCCACATCCTACAAAATAAATATTTTTTACTCCACCTTTTTCTTTTTTGTTTTCAAGTATTTCTGCAATAATGTGTTTAATGTCTCTACTTACGTATGCCATTGTTTTACATCTCCTTTTTATTTTTGTTCCTATTTGTTTCTTCCTATATAGTAATACAATATAATACTTTTAGTCAATATTTGATTATAAATTTGAAAATTATATACAATTCTTTCCATTTGTATTATAATTTAACAAACAATACTTTTATTTATGGAGGTTTTTATGGAACTGAATAATACAATAGCAACACCACTGTATAAACAGTTGGAAGAAAAACTCCGACAAGAAATCGAAACTGGTGAACGCCCTTCCGGAAGCCGTCTGCCAACTGAAAATGAATTAAGTGAAACGTATCATGTAAGTCGAGTAACCGTCCGTAAAGCACTGGCTGGTTTATCTGAATTAGGATACCTTGATCGTAAATCTGGAAAAGGAACATTTGTTGCTGAAAAAAAATTACAACGCAGTATTACCGATGTAATTAGTTTTACTGAGATGTGTAATATGATGGATGCAACTGCCGGAGCCAAAACTCTGAAAATTGCATTGGAAGACCCTACAGAACGTGAAATAACCGAAATGTCTTTAAAAGAAGGAGAAAAAATTCTCGTTATTGAACGGATCCGTTATATGGATGATGAACCTGTTATTCTGGAATTAAACAAATTTCCAGAATCATTTTCATTTCTTTTTGGAGAAAATTTAAACAATACTTCACTATTTGAAATATTAAAAAAGCACAATATTATTTTGGATCACTCTCGCAAAACACTAGATATTGTTTTTGCTTCTACCCAAGAAGCAAAAATTCTTGGAATCAGTAAGGGATATCCACTTTTAAGAATTTCAAGTAAAATACATGATACTGATAACACGATCACAAATCTATGTCTTCAGTTATGTATTGGTGACAAATTTAAATTTATTGTTTAAATTTCCAATAATAAGAGGAGCGTACTATTTTCATGGATTTTTATACCGCCAAAGCCCAATTCAACAATTATTTAAAAGACTACGACTGCCATAATGACAAAATTCGTCTAAAAATCGTACATACCTACGGTGTTGTCAAAGAAAGTGCCGATATTGCCTCCCGTATGAAATTATCTGAGGAAGATACGTCCCTCGCCAAGATGATCGCACTGCTGCATGATATCGGACGTTTTGAGCAGTTAAAACGCTTCGACAGCTTTCTTCCGGACACGATGGATCATGCCGCTTACGGTGTGAAAATTCTGTTCAATAATGATAATGGAGAAAACCTGATCCGCAGGTTTGTTCCTGAATCTGATTTTGACGAAATCATCCGTATTTCCATCGCCAAACACAGTGATTTTAAGCTGGATGGAATTTCTGATGCACGTACTTTACTTCATGCAAAGATTATCCGGGATGCCGATAAACTGGACAACTGCCGTGTAAAACTGGAAGACAGACTGGAAACTTTTATGGATACTTCCGCAGAGGAGACAGGCGCCTCTGCGATTTCTCCAAAAGTAAGAGATTCTATTTTACGTCATGAATGTATCCTGTCCTCTGACCGGGTAACACCGATGGATTACTGGATTTCTTATCTTGCTTATTTTTATGATATTAACTTTCGGGAAAGTCTGGATATCATCGAAGAGCAAAACTATATTCCCAAAATCATTGCCAGGATCCCTTATACCAATCCGGAGACAAAAGAAGTGATGAAACGCGTGGAAGAAGAATTGATCGAGTATGCCCGGATCGGACTTATCTCTTCCTGTCCATAATCTTACAATACACCATCCCGGCCAGCGTACTCACCGTTGTCGCCACAATCCCCGCACCTACAATTGCCGCCGGATTCACACTTCCATACTGACTCCGGTAGGCGATCACATTGATCGGGATCAACTGCAGCGAAGAGATATTCATGATCAGAAATGTGCACATTTCATTGGATGCCACGCCGGGCTTTCTTGCCTTTCCCGGCGCTCTTTTCATCCTCCTTTCCTGTTCTAATTCGGCCAGTGCCTGCATTCCCTGAAGTCCGGCAGGCGTTGCCGCCCAGCCAAGCCCCAGAAAATTTGCAATAAAGTTTGTTGTAATATACTGATTCGCCTGATGCTCTTTCGGAATATCAGGAAACAAAAATCGGATCAGCGGCCTCATTTTTTTCGATGCCATCTCAATAATTCCCGCCCGGGACGCAATTTCCATGATTCCCATCCAGAATGCCATCACTCCCACCATTGTAATACACAAGGTTACTGCATCTTTTGCAGAATCCAGAGCTGCATTCGTGATATCGGGCATTTTTCCGGTGAATGCACCATATATGATTCCGATTATAATCATTCCTGCCCACAGATAATTCAACATCTTTTATTTTTCTCCCTGCCACATATATTTCTCTACGATTTCAAACGGCGCCGGACCTACATCCAGAACTGCTTTATGGAACTCCTTCTGCGAAAAATCCTGCCCTTTCTTTTCTACCCACTTTTTCTTTAATTCCAGAAATTCTACATAGCCGATATAATACTTCAGATAATTTCCCGGAGATCCAATGATCAGATCATAAATCTGATTTACGATCTCCGCACTTCCGACTCCATATTCTTTGAAAAATTTTACAGTATCCATCCGATTCCACCCATCATAATGAATCCCCATATCTGCCAGCGCATACAATGCCAGCAAAATGGAACTGTTTTTCTGAAGCAGAACCGCCTGCTCTCTGGTAAGAGAATCCGCCAGATAGTAGGCCCCCATTTCCGCATACGTTGCCCAGCCTTCCACATATCCGCCAAAATTGAAAATACTTCGCAGCGGATCCGGCTTTGTTGATGCGTAATAAACCGTCTGATACAGATGCCCCGGATACCCCTCATGGGCCAGTGTTGTATACAGTGTCAGCTTATTACCCATCTGGGCCTGGTTGACATAGATGACATTTTCTTCTGTGTCATCCAGTGCCGGTATCATATAGAATGCCGGACTTAGATGTGCTTCCATGGCTTTTGGCACATATTTTACTTCTACACTCGTCTGAGGAAGTTTTGGAAACGTCTTCTGAATATCCAGACTCAGACTGTTTAATATTTCTTTTGGATCGGTAGATTCCATCACTGCTGTTTCCTTTGCCTGTTCTGCTGTCAGTCCAATCACAGCTTTCATTGCCGCCAGATCATCTTTCATTTGATTCTTTGTCAGTTTTTGTAATTGAGGAACTGTTCTTACAGATCCTGTGGACGCCTGCACTGTCAGCTCATAATATTCTTTTCCATTTGGCAGATAACAGAGTCCTTCTTCGTTCTTACCGGAATCTTTCAACTCCACCACGGTTTTAATCAGCTGCTGATAGGCCGGCAACACATAGGTCTGCAGCATATATGCATTTTTCTGGATATAATCACTTTTCTCCGATTCGGACAGATCTGTAAGCTTCTGGATCCGATCAACAAACGTGGAAATCAGATAGTTGGAGTCTCCCATATCAATGAATGCCTGACACTGTTCAATTACGGTGTCCGCCGTATAGCTTGCCATAAAAAGCCCTTTTTGTGCCTTTTCCTGTTCAAATGCGATCAGGGAATTAAAATAATCGGGTGTTGTTTTCATCAGCTCCAGATAAGCATCCACATCTTCTTTGCTTTGAAACTGATATTCTGACAACAGTACCGGAATCTGTGTCTGCACACCGCTGACTGTCCCCATGGGCTCTTCATACAGCAGATAGTCACTTTCTTTTTTAGATAACTCCAGATAATAATCCAACACATCATATGTAAGCCTGTTTTCCCTTGATAATTTCCGATAGGAAAATCGTTTCAATGCCGCCTGTGTATTTTCTGTGGAAATTTTTCGGGTTCCTTTATCCGTATTAAAATATCCGAATGTAACCGGGGAATCCTGAATCCCATACTGACCGGGATCTTTGAGTGTATAATGCAGACTGACCGTATTTGACGCCACTTCCTGACAAAATAAGGTTTCGGTAAACTTTCTGAACTTTTTATTCTGGATTTCTGAAGACTGCCCGTGACATCCTGACAATATCACAGACAACAGCAAAGTAAGAACAAGAATGATCGAGATGACTTGCTTTTTTGTGCTCTTTCGCAAACGATCTGACATGGCAAACTCCCAAAATCGATTTTGTTTTATCTTATGAGTTCTTGAGGGATGTTATTCTCTGAAACCGCATATAGATTTAAAAATCTGATTTTATTTTGGAGTCATTCATGAATCTTTTTCTCTACCTCACCAATTTTATTGTCCCGTTTCTGATCCTTGCCATCATCGTCTATGGACTTCTGATGAAGATCAACGTCTATGAACATTTCATCAAAGGTGCCCGAAACGGATTTTTAACCGTTCTCAAGATCATGCCCACACTCATCGGACTTATGGTGTCAGTGGGTATTCTCCGCGCTTCCGGGTTTCTGGAGATGATTTCCTCCTGTATCGGGCAGTTTACTGCTGCCATTGGATTTCCCGGAGAACTGGTTCCTCTTACGGTTGTCAAAATGTTCTCTTCCTCAGCCGCTACCGGACTTCTTCTGGATCTCTATAAAGAGTTTGGTACGGATTCTCTGATCGGACTGATCGCATCCATTTCCATGTCCTGTACAGAGACCATCTTTTATACTATGAGTGTCTATTTCATGACCGCAAAGATCAAAAACTCCCGCTACACACTGACTGGAGCGCTGATTGCCACCTTCGCCGGACTGGCAGCCAGCGTGGTCCTGGCTCAATTCATGCTGCAATAGATTGTTTTGCAGGTTTGAATATGGTACACTGATGTTAGACATAAGGAGGTGTTCTGATGGCGAGTATTACTCTTGAAAATCTGAACAAGACATATCCCAACGGATTTGTATCTGTCAAAAATCTTTCTTTGCATATAGAAGACGGAGAGTTTGTTACCTTTTTCGGACCAAGCGGCTGCGGAAAATCCACCATACTTCGCATGATCGGTGGTATGGAGGATATTACATCCGGTGAAATCTATCTCGGAAAAGATCTGCTCAACGATATTCTGCCCCGTGACCGCAGTCTTGCCATGGCGTTTCAGAATTATCAGCTCTATTCTCACTTAAACGTGTATGACAATATTGCGCTTGGACTGCGCCTTCGCAATCTTCCGCGGCAGATTATTGACAGCCGTGTGAAAATGGCAGCGCATTTTTTCAATATCACGGACATTCTTGAGAAAAAGATCCGGGTGATCAATGAGGCTCAGAAACAACGCGTTGCGCTTGGACGTGCTGTTGTATGCAAACCAAAAGTCCTTCTGGTCGATGAAGATTTTGCCCGACAGAACGAACATCGCAGAAAAGAAATGATGCGTGATATCCGGCGCATCAACAAAGAGCTTGGCATTACAGTCCTCTATGTAACTAACAAGCGGGGAGAAACTGAGATTGCAGGACAAAAAGTAATCTCCATGAGAGACGGAGAGGTTGTGGATATCAAAAAAATCTGAATCACATAAGCTCATCGTACAAAAAAGGAACACAGAAATCTTTCACTGATCTCCGTGTTCCTTTTTTATTTTCTGCTTTCCAGATATTGATAAATATCCCTCTTAGACACTCCCCTGTCCTTTGCGACAGCTTTCATTGCTGATTTCTTATCCATTCCCTGTTTTGTGTATACTTCCATGTGATCTTCAATGGTCATTTCTTCCCACTGTTTTCTCTCCTCTTCCCGGGCTTCTTCCCGGCTCTTCCCCTCGATCACCAGAACACATTCCCCTTTTGGAGGATTTGCCTCATAATGAGCCACTGCTTCTTCCAAAGTCACTGCAAGAGCTGTCTCATGACGTTTTGTCAACTCCCGGCATACGGTAATCTTCCGGTTTCCAAGCCGCTCCAGAAACAATTTCAGAGTCTTTACAAGACGATGAGGTGCTTCATATACGATCATAGTCCTCGTTTCAGTCTCCATCTCCTTTAAAATCTGTTCCCGTTCTTTTTTATCTGATGGCAAAAATGCTTCAAATGCAAATCGTCTGGTAGACAGCCCGGAAATTGTCAGTGCCGTAATACAGGCTGCTGCCCCCGGAAGAGATGTTACCGAAATTCCGGATTCATAGCACATCTTCACGAGTTCCTCTCCGGGATCCGAAATTCCGGGCGTCCCGGCATCTGTGATCAAAGCGATATCCTGTCCTTCCAACAGCTTTTCTACCAGCTTTCTTCCTTTTTCATATTTATTGTATTCGTGATAACTGGTCATTGGTGTCTGTATCTCAAAATGATTTAACAGCTTGATACTGTTTCTTGTATCCTCCGCTGCGATCAGATCCACTTCTTTGAGTGTACGGATCACACGAAAAGTCATATCCTCCAGATTTCCAATTGGAGTTGCACACAAATATAACGTTCCTGTCATGCTGTTTCCTTTCTCTCACCCTCACCGGGTATACATAATTATAGGCGGTTCGATCGTTACCCTCGGTTTTCCGCCTCGAAGACCTTCGATCAGCACCATCGTAGGTTCCTTATCAATATAAGGATGCACAAATCGGATCCTCTTCGGTTCGATCTTATATTCACTCATCTTCGTCAGAATCTCTCCCAGACGAAACGGTTTGTGTATCATATAAAACCGTCCTTTCCCGTCCGCAAGTAATTGTTTGCTCTCTCGTAAAATATCATCCAGAGTACATAAAATCTCATGCCGCGCGATCGCTTTGGCATCTCCCGGATTCTGCAGACCATGCTGGTTCAGCATATACGGTGGATTGGTCACGATCACATCAAAAAAAGTCGGCTTGAATAACGCTGCCGCCTCTTTGATATCTCCCTGCACAATCTCAATTTTTTCCTGCAGATGATTCCACTCTATACTTCTTCGCGCCATATCAGCACTTTCTTTTTGAATCTCAAGTCCGATAAAATGCTCTCCTCTGGTCTTTGCGGACAATAAAATCGGTAAGATCCCGGTTCCGGTTCCCAGATCCAGAACCTTCTCCCCCGGTTTGACCCTGGCAAAATCAGAAAGCATCACCGCATCAATCCCAAAACAAAATCGTTCCGGATCCTGGATGATCTGAAGCCCATTAAGCTGCAGATCATCCAGACGCTCTCCGGATTTTAAATTATTTGTCATCTAATCTTGACGCTCCTTCTCCCTTTTCCAGTTCCGCGAGCTTGCGCATCTCTTCTTTTGAGACCTTCGCTTTTCGCTTACGCGGACGGAATTTTAATTCTTCCGCCTGATATTCCCTGATTTCTTTTTCATCGTTTTCCAGATTTACAACTACTTTCACCAGTTTTCTCAGAACACTTAAGGAATGGATCGTTCCTGTCAATCCATCTGAAGTCGTAACCGTATCTCCTACTGACGGAAGCTGGCTGTTTAATTCTTCATAAGTCTCTTCCTCGTTCGTCAGACAACACATCAGCCTTCCGCACACTCCGGAGATCTTGGTCGGATTCAGCGACAGATTCTGCTCTTTTGCCATCTTAATGGAAACCGCAGCAAACTCGGACAAATACGTGTGACAGCATAATGGTCTTCCGCAGATTCCGATTCCGCCCCGGATCTTCGTCTCATCTCTTACACCGATCTGACGCAGCTCGATCCGAATGCGAAATACTGCTGCCAGATCTTTTACCAGCTCACGGAAATCAATACGCCCGTCTGCTGTGAAATAAAACAGCACTTTATTGTTGTCAAATGTATATTCCGCATCGATCAGTTTCATCTCCAGACCATGCTTTCTGATCTTTTCCAGACAAATCTGAAATGCCTCTTTTTCTTTTTCTCTGTTCTTTTCTTCTGTCTTATGATCCTGTTCTGTAGCGATCCGAATGACAGATTTTAACGGCTGTACCACCTCTTCATCTTTTACTTTTCTGGTTCCGATCACAACTTTTCCGTACTCTATCCCACGCGCCGTTTCCACGATCACATGGTCACCCTGTTTGATCTCAAACTTTCCCGGTGAAAAATAGTAGATTTTTCCGGCTGTCCGAAACCTTACTCCAATCACTTTTGTCATTCTATCAGTTCTCCTTTATTGTCAATAAAAGCAATTCCATCGTCAGTTCAAAATTGACATTTGCTTTTAGTCTGGCCTTTGCCTTTTCAATTCCGTCCAGAATATTCTCGATTCCCTCGTAAGAGCTCTTGCTCGCCCGGTCCTTGATAAATCTGAGCTGATCAGAAAATACGACCTGATCCACATTCTTTGTGGCTTTATAGATCAGCACATCCCGATACCATACCGAGATCACATCCAGATAGTCTGTGATATTCATCTTATAAGAAACCACTCGTTTTACGGCTGCCTCCAGCGCATCCACATCCATGTCATTGATCTCACGCAGCAGGTGAACTGCCTCTTCCTTGATCTCGTTAAAATGCTCTGATGTCGCAAGCATGATCGCACGTCCCATATTTCCCTGCGCAAATGCCACGCACACATCTGCTTTATAATCCGGAATCTCCATCTGTTCCATCAGATATTTTTTGATCAGCTGATCTTTGATATTTCTCAGCTTCAGCATTACACATCTGGAACGAATCGTGGGAAGAAGAATCTCCGCATTCTCTGTCAAAAGCAGGATCACCGCATAAGCCGGCGGTTCCTCGATCGTCTTCAACAGCGCATTCTGCGCCTGTACACTCATCATATCTGCATCTGGTACAATATAGATCTTATATTTGCTGCTGTATGGCTTGATCACAATATCATTGTTGATCTGCTCTCTGATGTCATCAATACTGATCGTATTTGGTTTTTCGTGTGTCACCCTGATAATATCCGGCTGATTATTCGATGCTGCCTGTTTGCAGGACTGGCACTTTCCGCATGCGTCTCCGTCTTCATCCCGGTTCTGACACTGCAGGCTCATAGCGAACAAATTTGCCAGAAGTCGTTTTCCGGAACCTTTTTCCCCATTCAAAATATATGCATGGGAAACTTTATCTGTTTTTACTGCATTTTCGATATACTGTATAATATTTTTATGTCCAACTACATCTTTAAAACTGCTCATATCATCACCTGCTGTCTTTTCTTGAATTTCCTCTGGTTACTGTTTCAGTATAGCATAATTTTGATGTAAGATATACCCAGATTCCTGCAATTGCACAAAAAAAACAGCAGAAGTCTCCTTCCGCCGTCTTTCTTATATTCTGATCCCGGTGTCACCGTCAAACAAGTGCAGTTTATCATTTCTGAGACAAAAAGAAATCCTGTCTCCCCGTCTATATGGTGTGTCTGCATTTGTCCTCAATGCCACATCCTTCCCTTCGTATGTAAAATAAAGATAGGTTTCTGCACCGAGCATTTCATACACCAGAACCTCATGCTCTGTTCCTTCCTCTGTAAGTACCAGATCTTCCGGACGCACACCTACTGTGATCACCTCACCCATATATCCCTTTCGGAAAACTCTTTCGGCATCTTCTTCTGTCAGATTGACCGCAAAATCTCCAATCTGAAGATAGGTTCCATATTCTCCGCCTCTGCAGCATTTCCCCTGAAAGAAATTCATAGGCGGCATTCCGATAAAACCTGCCACAAATGTATTTGCCGGACAGTTGTAAAGTTCTTCCGGTGATGCGACTTGCTGAATCACTCCGTCTTTCATCACTACAATCTTGGTTCCAAGTGTCATCGCCTCTGTCTGATCATGCGTCACATAAATAAACGTCGTTTTCAGCTTCTGGTACAGCCTCAGTATCTCCGCCCTCATCTGTGTTCTTAATTTTGCATCCAGATTGGACAATGGCTCATCCATCAGGAAAATTCTTGGATTCCGTACAATTGCACGTCCCATTGCCACTCTCTGCTTCTGCCCGCCCGAAAGTTCTCCCGGTTTTCTGTCCAGAACCCCTTCGAGTCCAAGAATCTTTGCCGCTTCCTCCACCTTCTGTCTGCGTTCTTTTTTCGGTACCTTTTTCAGCCGGAGGCTATATGCCATATTCTCAAATACGGTCATATGCGGGTACAGTGCATAATTCTGAAACACCATTGCAATATCTCTGTCGCATGACTGTACCTGATTCATCATTTTTCCATCGATCAGAAGCTCCCCGTCGGATATTTCCTCCAATCCTGCGATCATCCGCAGCGTTGTCGATTTTCCACATCCGGAAGGACCTACGAAAATCACAAACTCCTGATCCTTGATCTTAAGATTAAAATCCTGTACCGCAACTACTTTGTCTTCATATTTTTTATATACATGTTTCAACTGAATCTCAGCCACAGCAATGCCTCCTTAATATCTATATCTGTTCCAATAATTGCGGAAGTTCTCCCACAGAATTTAATATATAATCTGCTTCCCCGCAAAAATCTGCTTCCCGACTCACTCCGCTTAAAACACCAATGGCAACTCCCCCGTTTTCTCTTGCAAAACGAATGTCATTATATGTATCTCCAACCACTGCGATTTCCTGCGGCTTCAGTCCGAATTTTTTCTGAAATTCCAGAAACATATCTGCTTCCGGTTTCGGGCGCAGGACACCATCATCCGCTCCCACATAATCAAATTTTTCCAGTACCTCCAGACGTTTCAGACAGTTTTTTGCAGACGGCACAGTATCTGCTGTTGCAAGTCCGATCCAAATGTTTCTCTGTTTCAGCGAATCAAGGACTGCTTTAATGTCCGCTGTTTCCACATACTGTGCCTGACTTTCCGTCACATATTCAGCAAACAGCCGCTCCAGCTGCATCCTCACTTTTCGGCTGTCCAGATAAATCTGCTCCCTTGAAAGTTCATCCGTAATATCCAGAGCAATTTCTGAATAGGACTTATACGCAAGCCCGCCATAAGGATCGATTTCTCCATTCTCGATTCCCATAGCATAAAACACACGTTCCTTTACTTCCTCCGAAAGCTCATTTTCTTTTAAAAACTGTATTACGACCGCTTTTGCCGCACCCATCCATAAGGAAAAAAAGTCAATCAGAGTTCCATCTTTATCAAATAAAATACCTTTAATCATCTGTTAAACCTTCTGTCTCTCCTTTGATTTCTCCGAAAGTGGTCCTCTCCGGCTCTTTCTTTCCTCGAAATACCGGATTTACATATCCCAGAAATTCTTTTTTCTTTGTTCTGACTTCCAGTCTGATCCACTGCCAGGAAGTATTTTCCAGAATCAAGTGTGTCTCTACATGATATTTTCCGTTTTCAGACGAACTGACCGGAAGTTCCACATAATTTCCATTCATCACAAGAAATGCTTCCGGTTCTTCTGTCAGTCCCAAAATTTCCGCCCGATATGTAATCTCACACTTCTTTGCAGTGATCTCATCTCCCGGAAGACAGTCCTGACCATCCACCTTGATTTTTGGCTCTATTTTGCAGAATCTGGTCACACACAGATGTCCCTGCCTTACTGCATTCATCAGATTTTTCGGACTTAATCCGTCACAAAATACCCATGTTGCGGGATCTCCCACCGCAGACGGAAGGCTTGCCCCTTCATAAAATTCATCCTCCAGATTGTGAGAATCACTTCCTCCCACTCCGAACACACGAATTCCTTCATTCCATACTTGATCCAAAAAACGAATTGCCATATCATTAGATCCCGGTCCATCCGGATATGTCGGATCATTGATGATTTCCATACAGTTGATATCCCGCAGATCCGTATTTTCAAACTGCCACTTCCAGATGGTCAGAAACGGATGATTGATACTGCGAATCCATCCTTTTTGTTTTGCTTGTGCTATCGTCTGGTCCATATACGTATCTATGATCTCATCTCCGTTATGCTTCACGATCTCCAGAATTTTCTCCGGCATTTCCGTAATTCCAAACAGATTCATGTGTCCTTTATCTGTCGTTACCTCAATTCCGGGAAGCACACAGAGTGAAGTCTTACACCAGCCGGTATGAATCAGATTATGTTCTGTCGGCACATAAAAATCCAAACCGCTTTCCTCTGCTCTTTCAGAAGCATGCCCGATCGTCTCTTTTCCGTCAGACAACCTCGTATGCGTATGAAAATCGCCCTTATACCATCCGGATTCCGGACAAAATACGTTCTCCCAGCGATAGCTTTGTTCCGAGACATGAAGTCCGTTTTCCACCCAGCATTCTCCGCCGATCGGATCAGAAACTACATCTTTCCGGTTCGAAACTGTCAGTACAATTTCTCCGATTTGTTCTCCCAGCTTCTGCGCAACATATTCTGTAAAAATGCCGATTCCGATTTTCCATGTTCCGGGATAAATCTCTCCCGGAACACCTCCTATCGTTGTATCCTTTGTACTTTTTCCGATTCCCGGGTTCTGCTGCCCATATCCCAGCAGCTTCTGAAACCGAATTTCTTTTTTGGGATCTTCCAGAAACAGGAATGCCATATACTGAAATTCTTCAGGCATTTCTATCATCATCTGAATGTGTTCTGTTCCCTCTGGAATTTCAATCCATTTTTCCTGAATATTTTTTTCTTCTTTTCCGATTTTAAATCTAATCTGATCTCTCATTTTATAATGCATCCAATGCTTCCTGTGCTGTTTTCTGTGCTTCATCCAGAGCTTCCTGTGCAGGTACGTTTTCCAACTCTACCTTATCCGCTGCAATTGACAGGGCATCCAGAATCTTTCCTCCTGTCGGATCCTGAAGAGCCGGTGTTCCGTGAGATGCCTGCTGAAGCGGAACCAGTGCCTGAGGATTTTCTTCTGCATAAGACTTAAACTCTTCTACTTCCTGTGTAGACTCACGTACTGCCACATATCCTGTGCCCATGGACCATTTTGCCTGATTTTCCGGAGTTGTAAAATATTTCATAAACTCATAAACACCTTCTTTTTCTTCATCAGAAGAATTCTGAAGCATCACAAGCTGCAGTGCATCTGCCGTTGGTGCTGAAGAGTTGTCGTTAAATCCAGGCTGTTCCATTGCTCCCACAATGCTAAAGTCCAAATCTGCCTGATCTCCGGAAGAACCTGTATAACCGCCTGCTTTATTCTGCAGAACGTCGTCAATCGTCGTGTACCAGTATTCCCAGCCCTGTCCGCCGGAATTTACTTTCATGATCTTGTCATCGTGAATCCATGTACGGAAGCTCTCCCATACTTCTACCCATTCGTCTGAATTGATCATCACTTTTTTCCCGTCCTCACTCAGAAGAGAGGCTCCGTTGCTGAGTGCTGCATCGATCAGATTTCCTGAGCCCCACATTGGCTCCCAGCCCACAAAGGAACCATCAGAAGCTGTCATTTTCTCTGCTGCCGCTGCAAGATCCTGCCAGGTCTTGATCGTTGCCGGGTCAATTCCCGCTTTTTCAAATGCCGCTTTATTGTAGTACATCACCTGTGTTGTACCATATGCAGGCAGTGCAAACAATTTTCCGTTCTCATCCTCCCCCTGCTCATAAAATACCGGCAGATAATCATCTTTTTCAAAGGAATCATCTTTTTCTACATACTCATTGATGTCTGCAACCAGATTTTTTTCAGAAAGATTTCTGGATTTATCTGTATCCAGAAGTGCCATGTCCGGAGCTTTCTTTCCCGCAATCCCTGCCTGCAGTTTTTCATAAGTCTCTGTATAATCCGCCTGTGTTGTTGTCTTAACTTCATATTTGTCCTGAGACTCATTGAATGCATCTACAATGTCCTGAAATACATTGACTGCTGTTTTTCCCCCGGAATACCAGAGATCCAACTGAATTTTTCCATCTGCTGTCTTTGTCGTTTCTGCAGCCTTTGCATTGTTTCCACATCCTGTCACCAGGGACATTCCAAGTACACAAACTAATAATGCTGATACAATTCTCTTTTTCATTTTCTTTTTTCTCCTTCATGCATCGTATATCGTTTTTTCTTTGCTTTCTTTATGTAAAAAAGGAATTATCCTTTCATACCCGTATCTCCGCCGATTCCATTGATAAACCACTTTTGCGTAAATGCAAACAGAATCAGAAGCGGCAGTACGATCAATGTACTTCCTGCCATGACCAGAGGCCATTCTGTTCCATAAGCGCCGCCTTCTATAAAGAATTTTCTCAATCCCTGTGACACCATCATCTTCTCATCCGCATCTGTGATCAGAGAAGGCCACATATAACTGTTGTAGCAGGTAATAAAATTCATCAGTCCAAATGTGATGAACGAAGATTTTGTCATCGGACACACGACCCGCCACAGAATCTTCCAGGAGCTTGCCCCGTCGATTCTCGCTGCCTCGATCAGTCCCATTGGAACCTGCATGAATGCCTGTCGAAGCAGAAAGATTCCGAAAATGCTGACACAGTTGGAAATGATCAGCCCCGTAAACGTGTTCAGAAGATTCCAGTTTGCCAGAATAATATAGCTCGGAATATATGTTGCTGCTGTCGGAAGCATATAAGTTCCCATGATGACTGCAAACAACGCTTTCTTGCCTTTAAAATTCATAAAAACAATCGCATAGGCGATCATCGCACCTGTTACGATCTGCAGCGCCAGCGTGATCACTGATACAAACAAACTGTTGCCGACATATCGAAGAAGCGGTGATTCAAAAATGACCTGGTAAAAGTTATGCCACTGGAATTCTGCCGGAAAAAATGAACTGACATCCATAATCTCCGCCTTTGTTTTCAGTGCACTTAAAATCATCCATACAAACGGAAAGATTGTGAAAATACTGAAGATCAGTAAAATCATTCCTTTTCCGAGTTTTTCGATTCCTGTTCTTATCTTCATAATCTGTCCTTCTTTCTAATAATGCACCCATTTTTTCGATGCACCGAACTGTACTGCCGATAATACTACGGTGATTATAATCATCACAATCGCCACCGCAGTTGCCTGTCCCATGTTAAACTCTTCAAACCCAAGCTGATAATACATATACAGCAAGGTTCTTGTGCTTCCGGACGGACCTCCCTGAGTCAGGATCTGGATCTGATCATATGCCTGCAGTGAAGTTACCATCGTAATAATTACCAGGAAAAACGTAGTCGGAGAAATACACGGAATCGTAACATCCCGGAATCTCTGCCACCTTTTTGCTCCATCCAGCCCGCTTGCCTCATACAACTCTTTCGGAACCTTTTCCAATGCAGAAAGATAAAAGATCATCGCATATCCCAGACTTTTCCACACAGTCACAATGATCACAGCGAGCATTGCTGTGTCTGAACTTTTAATCCACTGTAATTCGGGGAGATGCAGAAATCTCATTACCGTATTTGCAATTCCCGTATTCGGATCGTAGATCCAGGTCCATACGATCGACACTGCAACAGTCGGCGTGATCCATGGCGAAAACAAAATAAATTTGATGATCCCGCTTCCTTTAAATGCTTTCTGCATCAAAAGAGCCAGCATCAGACCAAGTACGATCGTCGGAATCAGAGTTCCCAATGTAAACACAACTGTGTTCCAAAGTGCATCGTAAAATCTGGCATCCTGAAACAACGAAATAAAATTATCAAAAAATACAAAATTGTAGTCCGGAGTCATATAATCCCAGTCTGTGAAACTAATATAGACAGATCGCAGGATCGGATAAATCCAAAATACGATCAGAGGAATGAATGCCGGCAGAACAAAAAGAGTCACACTGCCCAGTTGCCTGAATTTTACTTTATTCTTCATTTTTTCTATCCTTTCTTATCAACCCGTAAATCACTGTCATAATTCCTGCCGTTACCGGGAGCGCCAGCCAGATTCCTCTGATATTCCAGACAGCCGGAAGCAAAAACAGACAGATTGGCGAAACTGCCAGACTTTCTATATAAGTCATAAACACCGCTTTTTTCGTCTGCATGACTGCATTGAGACAGGATACATTCAACTTTGCCGTTCCCGTTAACAGAAATGCAAATGAACTGATCAGCATCCCCGAAGAAAAATACTGCTTTGACTCTGCTGACAGACCAAACCATCCTCCAATATACGGAATCATACAGATCGTCACTGCTGCCGCCGTGATTCCTAAGATGATTTCTGCGGTGTAAGCGATTTTTTTTACTGCTCTTACCTCTGTCTCCTTTTTCGCACCATGATAAAAACTAATCAGAGGCTGTACACCTTCTCCGATTCCCGTCAGAAAATACTGAACCGGGAATGCAATATAAGAAATAGCCGCATAACACGCCACCGCTGCATTTCCGCCATAACGAAGACACTGCAGATTTGTAAAAATAAGTGCAGCTGTCGGCGCAAGTGATGTTCCAAATGCCGTAATCCCAATCTTGAAAATATCTGCAGCATATTGCCTGTGCCACAACAGTCTCCATTTTCGATAACCTGTTTTCCACAGGATCGCACATCCTGCCATAACTACCACGGCCTGCGCCGTCACCGTTCCAAATGCGGCTCCCCTGATTCCCATATTCAATCGGAACATCAGATAATAGTTCACCAGAATATTGACTGCAAATCCTGCCGCCATGCTGAGCATTGCTCCCAGCGACTGATTCATATTTCTCAAAAGAGGCATGATTCCGGTTCCTGCCACCTGAAGGATACTTCCGGCAATAATGATCGCCGTATACTTGATTGCTTCCATCTGAACACTTCCCGCAGCTCCCAAAATTTCTAAAAACGGTTTCTGTACCAGAGACAGCAAAATCGTTGCAAGTATACCTGTACCGATCAGAAGTGTCATTGTAAGCTCAAACAAATTTTCACATACCTTCTGCTCTCCCCGCCCTCTGTAATGAGAGTACAAAACACTTCCTCCCGTTCCGATTCCAATTCCGAGCGCAGTGATCAGTGCCGGGATCGGCCACGCAATATTAATCGCTGCAAGCCCTGTATCTCCCGCTGCCTTTCCTACAAAAATCCCATCCGCAATGCTGTACATTCCTGACATGGTAAACGCCAGTACGGTAGGGAATGCCTCTTCTATTACTTTCTTTAACATCAAACTGTTTCCTTTCTTAATGGCACGTTCGTCATTATAACATTCCTTTTTTAATATCACTTCAATTGCAAGTTAAAACCTTGTAAAGCAAAAAAAGAGAAACAAACGGCAAATCTGCCCGCCTGCTTCTCTTTTTATCTTTTTCCTGTTTTCTTTTAAAGCGAAGTCATTTCTTCCCGGATCAACTCTGTAATTTCACTCAGACATTTTTCCATCTTCAGATTTTCAAATCTCCTTACAATGCCTGCTCTTTTCAAATTCTCTTCGGAGAAATCCTCTGCATCTGCCAGAAAACGTCTGCACATCTCCGCATATTTGGGTTTCTTCTGCTGTCGTTCCCTGCAAAGCGCTCTCTCCAGTCTCATCCCGTCCTCTACCTCAATATAAATCGGAACCAGCTGTTCTTCTCCAAAATACTCCCGCATCCCATAATAAGATTCCAGAGTCCCTATCACAAGATAATCATACTTCTGGAGATCAATCTGCCCGTCATCTGCTGTAAAATATGTCCATATTCCACACTTTGTATTATAAGAACGCACTTCTATGACACGTTCCTTCTCCTTAAGTTCGTTCAGCCTTTCTTCGTCCACAAAAAAATATTCCACACCATCGGTCTCCCCTTCCCTGATCGGTCGGGTCGTATAAGGAGTAATCCGCTTTAACTGCGGCAGTTTTTCTCTTATTTTCTTATAAATCGTATCTTTTCCGGAAGAACTTTTCCCCATAATATAAAAAATTTTACTCATTTATCAACACCTCAATATAGTTTTCCACACTAATTCCTTCCACAGAAAACCCTTTGTTCTGATAATCCACTAACATTGCTGCTGTTTCCTTAGTGATTCGTTCCCCCGGAACGATCAGCGGAATTCCCGGCGGATACAAATACGCATATTCCATGGAAATAAATCCCGCAGACTCCTTCCAGCTCAGGCTCTTTACGTTTTCCATTCTTCGCATTCCTTCTACCTCAAAGCTCGTGAGGACCTGTTCCTGACGGGGCAGATAATACCTTTTCTCTTCCTCTGAATTTTTTTCCAATTCCTCATCAATCTCAAACAAAGCACTGAGCAGCCGATCCATTCCTTCTTTTGTATCTCCAATCGAAGTCATGGCAATCACATAAGATCCTGCAGCCATTTCCATCTGCAGATGATATTCTAAAAGCAATCTCTCATATAACATTTTCCCTGTAAACACTCGATTCTCTTTCTTAAGAATCGTATCTTTTACAGACAGCACCAGTTTGGATCTGTCGAATTCTTCTGTCTCCATCAATCTGATATGCTTTAATTTTTTCAACTCTCCCCTTTTGCTTTCCAGATTCTTCACATAAGTCTCAAACAACACATTCCCCTGTTCTGCCACCGTCCTCAGACATTCATCCATACTTGCCATCAACACATAAGAAGGACTGCTCGTCTGAAAAATATGCAGATAATTCCGAATCTTCCTTCGATCGATCCGTGTCCCATTCAAGTGAATCAGTGCTGTCTGCGTCAATGCCGGAAGTGTTTTATGCAGACTGTGTATTACAACATCTGCTCCCTTTGTATTTGCATTCTCCGGAAAATAAGGGTGAAATCCAAAGTGTGCTCCGTGCGCCTCATCCACAATCAACGGAATTTTTTTCTGATGTACAATTTCAGAAATCCTCTCAATATCCGACAACACCCCGTCATATGTCGGTGATGTCAATACCACAGCCTGAACCTCCTTATGTTCCTCTAATAACCTCTCAATTTTCTCAGGAGACACAGCCATATTCAGCTCCATTGTCTCATCAAATTCCGGATAAATATATACCGGACGCAATTCATTTAAAAAGACAGCATGATAAACCGACTTATGACAGTTTCTTGCCATTAAAATCTTTCCGCCCTTTTTAGTACATCCCATTACCGCACTTAAAATGCCCGCAGTACTCCCATTAATCAAATAGTGCGTCTCCTCTGCATGATACATGGAAGCTGCCCTGACTTCCGCTTCCATGATGATCTCCTCCGCATGATGAAGATTATCAAATCCTTCAATCTCTGTAATATCAATTCCATATGGTAAATTTGCTTGTGTAATATCCAAATTACGTTTATGCCCAGGCATATGAAACCCATAATAATCCGACTTCTCATATGCTTCTAATTTTTCATATAAGTATTCCATAAATTTTTCTGCAAATGCTTATCCTTCCAATTTATTTCTATCCGTATCACTTGCGCTTTTATTATATCTTCTGTATACCTGTGTTGTAAATTAGATGTTATCCACATCTATTTCCGATTCAAATAAATATTCCAACATATTTCAGACTTTTTCACATATTATGTCTGTGCTGAATCTTTTGCATAGCATAGGTGTAATCAAAATATAAGTTAATATAACAAAAAGAACAAGCAAAATCGCTTGTTCTACAATGAGCGTGCGGGGATTCGAACCCCGGACAACTTGATTAAAAGTCAAGTGCTCTACCAACTGAGCTACACGCCCGTATTCAATTATTTCATTACTCTTGGCAACGAAAATGCCCAGAGCCGGAATCGAACCAGCGACACGAGGATTTTCAGTCCTCTGCTCTACCAACTGAGCTATCTGGGCATAAGACTTAAAAGTCTAAATTGCGGGGGCAGGATTTGAACCTACGACCTTCGGGTTATGAGCCCGACGAGCTTCCAGACTGCTCCACCCCGCGATATTAAATTCTTCTCATAAGAGAAAGCCGATGATCGGACTCGAACCGATAACCTGCTGATTACAAATCAGCTGCTCTGCCAATTGAGCCACATCGGCAACTTAACTGAGTCCTTACGGTACTCAAATGGATGGAGAAGGATTCGAACCTTCGAAGGCGTTGCCAACAGATTTACAGTCTGCCCCCTTTGGCCACTCGGGAATCCATCCTTATTTAATAAGTGGGGCCTACAGGGCTCGAACCTGTGACCCTCTGCTTGTAAGGCAGATGCTCTCCCAGCTGAGCTAAGACCCCATCTTAAACGACCCAGAAGAGACTCGAACTCTCGACCTCCGCCGTGACAGGGCGGCGCTCTAACCAACTGAGCCACTGGGCCATATTGAAGATATATTGTACCTTCAAAACTGCATACAAAGAATTATCCATTTCCTATCACCTTGCTTGGTTATGCCCTCGACCTATTAGTAACAGTCAGCTCCATGTGTTACCACACTTCCACCTCTGCCCTATCTACCTCGTCGTCTTCAAGGGGTCTTACTAACTTGACGTTATGGGATATCTCATCTTGAGGGGGGCTTCACGCTTAGATGCCTTCAGCGTTTATC
>OAUK01000077.1_pt1 | contig 69899 bp, 58 predicted proteins | sample 1495131 | NCBI WGS metagenome assembly OAUK01 (sample SAMEA2580009, study PRJEB22360) | human gut metagenome | biome: human gut; feature: human-associated habitat; material: faeces | place: Denmark | collected 2008/2010 | reverse complement strand
TACGTATGTTGGGATTGTTTTGTTCTCTTCGCCCAGCCGATGCCGGTGCCGACATTTTAGTCGTCGATACAAACTATGATATCGGCGGCCATGCCATCTTATCGGCCGGTTCCATTGCATTAGGCGGCGGAACAGCGCTGCAGAAGAAATACGGTATCAAAGACGATCCGGAAACTTATTTCAAGGATTTAACCGACTGGACCGTGACAGAGACCGACGGTATGCCGGACTACCGTTTCTGCGACAGAGAACTTCAGCACTCTTTGGCTTACAACGGCGCAGCAGTTTTTGATTTTCTAAAAGCCAACGGTCTTCCCTTCGAAGACGAAGCACCCGACAATTTCCAGGCTAACCACGCTTCCGGTGTCTCTGCCCTTCGTTCTCATCACGTCAAATGGAGAAACGGAGTCGGCGGCCCGAGCCCATCCGGTACTAACGGAACATCGGTTATGCGTCCTCTCGATGCTTCGGCACGCAAGAGAAAGAACATCCGCTTCCTGTTCAACTACCACATGGATCAGATTTTTAGAGAACAGCCTCTTGCCGGCCGAGTCATCGGCATTGAAGCCCATTACACGCCGACCATCCTTCCCGGACAAGATAAACCCCTTGTCAGTTGGAATAAAGAAGGCAACGTGGAATGCAGTAAGCCCACTATCACCATAAAGGCTAGCAAGGGAATCGTGATCGCAACAGGCGGCAATACCGGCAACGTAGAATTCCGCAGAATGTTCGATCCGCGTCTGACCAAAGAATTTCAGTGTGCAGGTGCAGAATGGTCTCCGCAAGACGGTTCAGGTGAATTAGCTGCTATGGCCATCGGTGCCGCCCTTTGGGGAACATGCAATCAGGCTATGAACCGCAACGGAGCTCTAAGAAGAGGAGCCTTTATCGGCAGCCGCACCGGATATGTAGCCTGGAAACCTCAGAGTCCTATTTGGGGCAAAGTTAAAGCAACGGGCTTATTCGTAGGCAATTGGCAGGACTGCATTGCCGTCAACCAAGCCGGTCATCGTTTCTATAACGAAATCGCTGCTGCTTACCCCAACGGTACCTGCTACGGCTTCTATGATAAAGCCGGCGGTTACGTCAGAGGTGACTGGAGAAACCCCTCTAAAGTCCAACCTAAGTTTAAGAATTACATTGATGCCGCTTGCGCGATTAATGAGGGTTCAACCGGACCGGACTGGGCTGCAGGTCCTCAGTGGGCGATTTTTGACAGCGATGCAATTAAGCGCGAGAAATGGAATATCACTCCGCAGACCGGGGAAGAAGGCTACTTCTTTGTCGCCAATACTCTGGACGAGCTCCAGGACAAACTCACCCAGAATCCCTACCAAAACTACAAGATGCCAAAAGGCCGTCTTGCTGAAACTGTCGCTCGATACAACTCGATGGTAGATAAGGGCGTCGACGAAGATTTCGATAAACCGAAACCCAAATTCAAGATTGAAAAAGGCCCCTTCTATGCTGCCTGGTGCACTTTCAATACACACGATACCTATGCGGGTTTGAGAGTCAACGGAAAGAATCAAGTCGTCGATTTCAAAGGCGAAGTCATTCCTGGACTTTACTGCGGCGGTGAATCTGCCGGCGGTTTGAGCCAACATGGTATGGGAAGATGCTTCACAGCCGGCTACATCATCGGCGGCGAAGTCGTTAAAGGTTAATTTAGATTCTTGACAGGGCGGAAAAGGGAAACCTTTTCCGCTGCAATTATGAAATTTAGAAATCCTATCTTTCTGGCATTGCTGTCCCTGGCTTTTGTTTGTTCCACCTCAACCGCAGCAAATTTAGGCGCTGAAAAACATGCAGCAAAAGGCGTTAACTGCGCCGTTTGTCACGGAACCACAAACCCACCTATAGCTCCCGAGACCGCAACTTGCATACAGTGTCACGACAAGAAAGCATTAATGGAAAAAACATCAAAAATAAAACCTACCAACCCTCATACATCACCACACTACGGTGATGATCTGGACTGCACAAATTGCCACAAGATGCACTCTCCGAGCGAGAATTACTGCTCACAGTGTCACAACTTTGAATACAAAGTTCCTTAGACAACTCAGCCCCCCCCCCCGACTATTGATATTGCTTCAACCACCTCAACTTGTGATCCTTAAATGACATAGGGCGCCGCCGGCGCCCTATATGCATTAATTATTGCTCAATCAAGTTCTCAATTTTGCAAAGACTTAAGTGCTGTCTGAGCTGCGATCTTACCGAATACAATATTTCCGGTGACAGCGTTTCCTCCGTATCGATCCATTCCGTGCCATTCACCGACGACTTCGCCTGCGGCCAGAAGACCGGAGATTGCCTTACCATCTTTATCAAGAACCTGCATAGATGGATTTGCCTTTAATCCGCCTAAGGTTCCTCCGATCCCAGGGATCACTTCGATTGCATAAAGTTTTCCTCGCATACTGCTCAGAAGTTCTTTTCTATTGAAATCGGGGTCGGATTTGTTATCGAAGTATGTGCCGTACTGTTTAATCGTATTGGCAAAAGCTTCCTTCGGGAGACCTAACTTTTCGGCAAGTTCTTCGGGCGTTGCTCCCTCTTTCACAAATCCGAGTTTCACATAACCTTCGTGAACCTTCTTACGCTTCTGGACAACTTCATCGTTATAAATGAGGAAAGCAGAAGACCCCTGCTGCTTCAGAATTTCCGGCCCTAATTTGTTTCTTGCCGCCTGGTCATCAACAAAACGTTTACCGCTTCTGTTCACCAAAATGCCACCGTTGTTTCTAATGGCTTGGGTAATCATAATTGTCGTGCCCGCTGCCGCATTAGGATGGATTTGGACTCGTTCGAGGTGGTTGATCTGTGCTCCCGCGTTTCCTCCCAGCTGTAAGCCGTCACCATGCGAACCAGGCTGTGCTGTCGTGATAATGCCGTCGAATTGAGGATTATTCTGTGCGACTAATTTGCCATTGTTGGCATAACTTCCGGTGGCCAAAATAACTACTTTAGCGTTGATTTGATAGAGGCCTGAGTGTTTGCCTTTTACTAAGACTCCGGTGACAGTTCCATCAGCATTCTGCACAAGCTTGACTACTTTTGAATTGACTCGAACATCTGCTCCGGACTTCATCAAAGCTGGCTCCATAACTTCCACCATGTAACGTCCGATGCCTCCTGTCTTCGTATAGAGCTGGCGGGGATGTGTCGTTCCTCCGGTTTTGCCTTTCTGCAGATCCAGATGACCGCCCAGGTCTTCAAACCACTTATAAGCATCTAAAGATTGCTCTCCAAGCGTTTGGATCAATGCTTTATCGTTTTGCTGCTTGCCGAGCTTTAAGGAATCCTTTACGAAGGTTTCTACATCATCGTTTACACCAGCTTCTTTTTGCTGAGGTGAACCTACGACATTCATGCCGCCTGTTGCTAACAAGGACGAGCCGCCTAAGACCGGCATCTTTTCCAAAACGACGACATTTTTACCCACTTTTCTTAATTCGATTGCGGCAACCATGCCGGCTCCGCCACCACCTACAATGACGACATCCGTTGTTTCCTCATGATTCGGAACCGCATTCTTGTAATAAGACAAGTCTTCGGGGACAAACGGAACCTTGGCTCTGCCAAACTTCATGGGCATATTAAAGATATGACAGTTATTGCAATATGCAAAGCTTGCGGTATGGCCTTGATGGCATGTCGTGCAGCTGTCTATTGACAAGTGCCCTTGGTGCGCAGAAATAGCCAAGCCGTTTGACTTGTCTTTCTCTCCCATTTGAAGGTAGCTGCCGTGACAAGACTGACAATTCTTATCTATCTCTCTTTCCGAATCCGAGACTGTCCCCGACGGATGACAAGTATTGCAGGATGCATTTACTTTTTGAGCATGGAAGCCTGCTAAATAATCCGCTTTGACGCCGTTTGTATACAACTGCTGTCCCGACATTTCATTCATAGAAGATGCAAAAGCTCCGCTCATGGAAAGCAGAAGTGAAACAGCAACTGAGGTTAACTGAAAGTATGCAGTCATGATCTCTCCTTTGGGTTATATCCATGAGTGTATTTAACTTACAAAATAATTAAAATTGATATATTTTCATTTATCACATAAATATTTTTTATGGATATTATCAATCGCCTTCCTGAGCTCCGGGTCTTTCATATCGCAGCCGAAAATCTCAGCATGACTTCTGCCGCAAAACAGCTTTTCCTCACTCAGCCGGCGGTCAGCCACACGATTAAAGAACTGGAGAAACAATACGGCCATAAGTTATTCATTAGAGCCAATAGAAAAATCAGACTCACTTCTCAAGGTGAATTTTTATCCCAGCTCTGTGAAAAAATATTTGAGACTGTTCGGTCTCAGCAGATCAAATTAGATGAACACTTTAAGGTCAATAAAGGAGAGTTGAAGTTCAGTGCAACGCAGACGATTGTCAAATATTCTCTTATGTCCGCCATAAAAGAGTTTCATTTTTCAAACCCGGAGGCAGTATTTAAAGTCCAGTCGAGTTCTAAATTAGAAACTTATCGCTTGGTTTCTTCGGGTGCAGTGGAATTCGGATTCGTGACCACACCCCTTCCAGTTGGTGCCTTAAGCGCCGGCCTTAAATATCAAAAGCTCTTTGATATTGAGGATGTCTTCATCGGTAATTCGGATCGTTACGGCGACTTAAGCAGAAAGCTGACTTTTGATGATGTTTGCAAAAGTTCTCTCATTACCTTGGGGAAGAATTCTCTCTCACACCGATACCAAAAGGAATTTTTCGAACGCAACAATTACCCCTTAACCCCCGACATTGAGTGTGACAATTTGGATTTGGTAGTCGAGTTTGTAGAGGCAGGTCTCGGTATCGGGTGGATTACGGAAGCCGTTCTTATCGATGCCATCCAGAAAGAACGAAAAATTAAGAAGCTCGATTTCGCGACCCCTCTTCCGAGACGAGAAATCGGCATCATTTCCAAAGCTGACAAAGAACTCTCTTATTTGGCAGAAAAATTTGTAGACTTGGTCAAGAGCCTCAAAGGAAGTTAAGAAACGTGAACAACTCAAAATCCCTGTGGCTGATACTCGCCTCATTTTTCTTTTCATTAATGACCGTTACGACAAAAGCGGCCGGGGCAAGCTATCAGTTCTATGACTTGATGTTGTCTAAGTACGTTCTCGTCTCTGTATTGCTCTTTATTCTCCTGAGGATAAAAAAGATTTCTTTAATACCTCAGAATCCGTTACCACTGGGAGGTCGATGTGCCTGCGGAGTTTTGACAGCAGCAGCGAACATCTATCTCATCACCTGTCTGCCAGCATCCGTGGCGCAATGCTTTAACTACACGGCTTCATTTTGGATAGTCTTATTTTTGTTTATCTTTCTTCTTTCTCAAAACAAGCGAGTTCCGTTTTTTGCTCTGCTCCCCGTGATTTCGGGGTTTGCGGGCATTTTGTATATGGTTAGCCCCCAAAAAACAAATATCCCCTTTTACGTTTTATTCATTGCCATCGGATACGGACTGTTTTCCGGTGCGGCTTCTCTGTTCTTAAAGCGACTTGGAACCTTAGAAGAACCGACTTTAAGAGTAGCTTTTTATTTTTCTTTGGCCTGTTCAATATTCTCAGGGATCTTACGAGCTTGTAATGGCGGTGTTGGATTAACAACCCTCCTCACGGATCCGCTGATTTGGCTCACTGTAATCTTTGCCCTTCTCTATCAGGTTACTAAGACATATGCGTGGCAATTCGGCAATCCTTTCATCAACTCCGTCTTTCTTTTTCTTGGTATGCCGTTTGTCGTTGTGCTGTCAAAAGCGATCTTGAGTGAGAACCTTCTTCCTCATCAATGGATCGGAATGACGATCATCCTTGTGAGCGCCTCCTTTTGTTACTACATAAGAAAAAACCTCAAATCATAGTTATATCTTTTAGAGTAAGTTTTCTTACCTGAGTATAAAGTTCATCGACCTTAATTTTGCGTCCTCCACAAAAACAGAAATTATAATATAAATCATACTCCCTATTTATCTTCTATCTTGTATAATTCTGATAAAGAAAAATTAGTTATTTACTATTTTAGTAGTAACTAGAAAACGACCCTTCAATCCCTTCTCAATATTAATCTTTTATGAAAATATTTCTCAATAAAATTCGACAGATAGTTAGAGGCAAACTAGAAATAAAAAGAGAGTCTACCAATTCATACAAGCCCCCTTTTGGGTTCTCTATACCTGAAATTCCTCTAAGGAAAGATATTCATCCCAGAGACTATTCCTCTATTTCTTCATTCTTAAATGAGAAATCCCCGAGTTTTTCATGCCCAGTATGCGGTTTTAATCGTCTCTTCGCATCCACTTTAAATCCAAATGGTATGACCCCAGTTCTCCACGAATCAACTAAAGTCGAGCCAGCAAAGAACAATAAAGGGATATTAGAAGGATTTTTACCTAATCAAAAACAAAGAGCCAGACCAAAAGTTGAATATATTTGCCCAAACTGTGGATACGTAATGTCTTTTGATTACTTAACGATCATTGCAAACATGGAAAATAATAATGAATAATCAAATAGAAGAAAACGGTTATTATTATAAAAATCAACCAAGAGGCATAAGAAATTTCTCTGATTACATATTTTTTTGTGATGAATCCGGCGATCAAGGACTAAATAATAAAGGCAATAAAATATTCTTATTGAATTTTTGTATCTTTAATAAAGATGATTATTTAGAATTTTCTAAAAATTTAAAAGCGTTGAAGCTTAAATATTTTAATGATGATGTTTTCGTATTTCATGATAGTGAACTGACAAAAAGAAGATATCATAAAGAAAAATTAAAACGAAATAAAAACACTGAAGAAGCTCTACTTTCTCTAGAAGATGAAGATGTCCCGTGCTTATTAGAAGATATTGAGAAGTTAATAGACACCACACCATTTAAGATATTGGCCGTGGTAGTAGATAAACGAACGAATGAAAATCTGAGCCATATCGATGCGATTCTTAAACAAAGCAAAAGAAGCCTCTACCAAGAATGTTTAAAAAAGGGGCTTGAAGCTCTCCACCGATTCCTTTGTGGGTGCAACATGGAAACAAGTTCGACTCACCTCGTCATGGAGGAAATTGGGAACAACGAGAGTGAGAAATGGCGTGCCTTGGCATACGAAGTCTCCATTAATAACAGCAACGAATTATCCCTTCCTTTTCCAATCCATTTAAAAATAATAAAAAAAGAACTCAACAATGAAGGTTTACAACTTGCAGACCTCACAGCAAAAAACGTGGGCCAATTGTTTTTAGATCCAAATGAACCGAACAGAACATTTGAAATCTTAAATCGTAAGCTCCTCAAGGATTCGAATGGAAAAAGTATAGGATTGCTGGAATTTTAAAAAATTAAAGCGCCGGCCTGCCACTAGGACATGTTCCGGCGCCCGCCACTTGGACGCATTTCTCAGAGTTTCCACTCTGCATTCCGATGGGTTCCCACAACTTGTATGAGCATCCTCCCACCGTCTGACTTAATTATAACCTACGTTATTTTTTTATTAAAGAATAATGTAACCATTATTCCCTAACCGACTCTTGCTTGCGCATCTAGATATCTCAAAAAATATCTTTAATTAAAATGAATGATATCTGACCATATCTACTTTTTAGATGTGTTGATAACTTCTTCCTTGTACATGATTTCCAAGGATGAATAATTGCATTCACCAATTCCTTCGCAATAGCTCCTGTATACCTCTTTATTTTCCTCAGCAGTAACTGTAAGGTTCTCCAAACTATACAGTTGGGCTTCTTCCATTGTTGTTTGGCTTCTTGAGATTTTTAAAAAGTCATCGTCTGTTGCCGAGTAACCACTGGGGTTTCATATCCTCTCTCCAGTTTGTAGCACAACTGAGTTGAGAAAACTCGGTGCGCTTCTTCAACACAAAAAGACCGTGAAAAAGAAAGAGAGTAAGACACTTCCGTAACTTCTTGATTCTTTGTAAATATTGTTTCGAGAAGGAATTTTCTCAAAAGCAATGCGTAATAACTTAAATAAAGGTCAAATTCAATATAGTCATTATCCCTGAAGTCTCCGATATCCCTCAACAAGTCAACTAGTAAATTGTCATAACCCTCAAAGATGTTGTAAAAATGAGCACTTTCCGCCCTTGGTTTTTCTTCTAGCGAAGATTCGAGGACAATCTGGAGGGAATGTTTTAAGTGATGCGGCTGCATCTTGATCGTGTTTGAAATGATTGCAAAGCTCATTTGTCAACAAAAAGAAAACTTTATATTTTGAAAACCATGGTAACGCCTCGATTTCAGGCACAGAAAATAATTCTCTGAAGGAATCAAGCTCCAAGATAGACTTCTTTTTGACTATTAAGGCAGAATTTGGAAGCAGTTCTATTACCTTGCAAATGCAAACAATATCTCACACTCTCTTTACTGACTGAAATAAGTGATATGTTTTTTGATGAATCTTTACTCTCTTATCCATTCTGGAAATGCCAGCTTTCTCTCCGATCACTTCTTTGATTAATACTTCTGATAAATCGTATATTAAAGTTAGCGAATCATTTATGAATTGAATTTCGCCAATGATTTCAGAAGGCTGGTTTAAAATTCCGGAGCCGTAAGAGCTCAGTGCTTTGACAAACAAGAAAGTTTGAAGGGTTTTGCATTCTTCATTTAGAGCATTAATGGGTATTGTTGGGAGAGTTACCCTTGAGTTCCTCTCCACGTTGATTCCAAACAAATCCAAGCTTATTGTAAGTAGAGCATGCTGCGATTCTAAGAGAAGAAAGAGGTCTTTCTTTATTTCTGGATAATAGTTGGATACGTCAATGCTAGAAAGAGCAATTTCAATTTTTTCAGAAGGAAATTCCGCGGGCAATGTCAAGGCAACGGCCTTTGCTCTTTCCTTGTCTTCACCAAGAGGCTGAGAAAAACTATTATCCTCAAGGGGCAACCCATAAAGTTCTCTTTTCGAATTTTTAAACCATATCCTCCCTTGAAAAACATGACGAGAAAGTCTTTTTTAATTCGTCCATAATGAATTTATCCAGGTCTCGCTTAATTTTTAGAACTCAAAACAAGCTAAAACTTTCTAAGGGTAATCGAAAATCAAAACTACAACCGACCCAATTAGACTAAAAATACCGAGAGCCATTGAGATAATCATTAGTTCATGAAGGAAACATATTCCTAGAGCAGCAGCCATCAGAGGTTCGGTCAAAGCGAGTGTTGAAGCCGCTACAGGTGATGTGTATTTGATACCGTAAGTAAAGCATGGATAGGCAATGCCTGCAGTCACCACACCTAAGCCGAGAGAAACTAAAATGCCGCGAGTGGTAAAAATCCATTCGGTAGGAAAGAAAAATGTCACTGGTAAAAGCAAGACTGAAACGAGCCGCACTTCGGGAATTACGACCGGAGTGCGGCCTTCCGGAGCCAATTGCTGCAATGTTCCGGTAACACTGAACAGCAAGCAACTGAATAACAGGAAAAACAGACCTTTAAGGTTACGTATATAAAAATCGTTGCAAACCACCAATCCAGAACATATTAACGAACAAAAAGTTCAGCTTAAAGCCAAGAGGTTTAAAGCTTATTGCCTCATAACCTTTTTGCTGACCAATCTTTCAAAGGTCGGATTACCTCTGTCGAAAGTATCGATTAAAAGGCTTAGAAAGAAAGCCGCGCATTACTCGGCCTCTCAACAAGCTACTGCCAACAAATAATTAACCCAGAACCTTAAACCACAAAGGTGAGCGGGCGCCCCCTAGGCTGCCCGCTTCCATCCATAAACAGTCAAGCTATTCTCCTAACACTCGGTAAAAGCAATAGGCGGAAATTCGGTACTTCCTAGAACCTCACATTTGTCGAAGCAAAAACACTCATTCCGTTAACCCATAGTTCATCGTTTGCTAAAAGGCCTATCACGCTAAAAGCTTTTAGACTTCAACAAACCTTATCGTGAACAACTCAAACTCCCTTTGGCTTATTACAGCCTCACTATTCTTCTCTCTGATGACGGTCACAACCAAAGCAGCCAGTGAGAGTTATGCGTTTTACGATTTGATGGTTTCGAAATATCTGCTCGTCACGATCCTTCTCTTTTTTCTTTGTCAAACGACAAGTTTAAGTACCCCACAAACGACAAGAAGTTGGACCCAGGGTTAATTTAAATAACTATCGATTTCCTTGTTCTTTTCGCGCGTTGGAATTGTCTTCGGAGGGAACCGGAGAAGGCAATTCCAACGCGCGAGGCGCCTTTGGCGCCCATCCCTATGTGATTTTTTGCTGCTTTACTCCTTCTCTTAATCTATAACTATCCCCTTGTATAACTACTGGGGTGCAATGGTGAAGTAGGCGGTCAAGGATCGCGGTAGCGGCCGTTGGATCGCCAAAGACTAGTCCCCATTCGCTTGGTGGCCTGTTACTTGTGACGATAGTGCTTCGACTTTCATACCTCTTGCTTATGAGCTGGAAGAGGAGAGCCGCACTTTCAGCATCAAACGGGAGATAGCCGAGTTCATCAATGATCAGCAATTTAAATTTTTGAAGCTGATTGATTTTGTGAACGAGGCTTCCGTCTTGTTTTGCTTTGCTCAAGACAGCAATTAAGTTGGCTGCAGTGAAGAATCGAACAGAATATCCCAGCTCAATAGCCCTCCTTCCGAGTCCAATTGCCAGGTGTGTTTTTCCAACTCCTGGAGGCCCTACAAAGATTACGTTTTCTGCCGTTTCCAACCATTCCATCCTGCTTAGTTCTCTTAACAGGCCGGGTTCTAGAGCTGGCTGAGCATTAACATCAAAGCTCTCAAGTGAACACAATCTAGGAAAGTGCGCGCCCATCGTTGTGAGCCTGATGCGATTGACCTCGCGTTGTTCGATTTCCTTGTTAAATAAGAACATCAACAACTCGCGCGGAGAAAGCCGTCGCTCTGTAGCCATATTCATTAGCTCGGACATATTGTCGCGAAGCATACAAAGGCGAAGTCTTTCGGCCATATCCTTTAACTGCTTGTCTGTTTCTCGCATGAGTTCCGTCATTGCTGCACCTTCGTGTACCCGATTGCGGAGTCGTATGCTGACAGAGGCCGCTGCAGGGGATTGTTTTGGTATTCCTTGTTGACGTGCTGTAGCTGAAGTAGTCTGGCCGCTCTAATTTGATTCGCGGTATCTCCGATTTTTTGTTCTATCGGCTTGTATACTTGTTGCGCTCGATCCCGCGTTTGAGGGGGAAGCCCAGGCGCTGTGATTGTGATGCATTTATCGCTTATTTGGACTTGGACCTCCTTCGAGGCGAAGCTCATATCCAACGAGTAAAGCTCTCCATCAACGCGGACGAGCCCATCTGCGGAGACTTTCCTTTGTTCAAACCGAACTCCGGCAATTCTCGGGAGCTGTATGGGACGCAAATGAGACTTCTCGACTAAGAACCGCAATTTTGGAGTGTTGAACTCTTCCGGGAAGCCATCTAATTTTCTTTCGTCTGAGATTGCTCGACACCAGTACTCGATCCAAACATTAAGTTCTTTTATGGAGCTAAAACTCTTACCTGGCAACGCATTGTTTTTTAAATACTTTACGCCGCTTTCTACTTTTCCTTTAGACCTAAGGATGACGGACACGAGTTCTAACGGCGTGTAATCCGTAGTAATCGATGAAGTGCTGATATCCTTGATTAAAAGTCGTGATGTGTTCTTTATGGTCAACCCCCAACAGGCTTCTGTCATTGTCGGACACGAGCGTGATCGGCAAGCCGCCAAAGTAGTAAAACGCAGACTCAATGCCGTCCAACCATGAAGCTTCTTTTTTGTTTAGATAAGCCTTCGCAAATATCCTTCTGGAATAGCCGAGCTTGGAAACAAAGAAATAAATTCGAGTGCGCTTGGCGCCAAGTATCAAATCTTTCTCGCCATAGTCGATCTGCATTTGATCTCCGGGCTGAGTCTCAAATCTAATGGCTCTATCTCTTTGAGCCTTTTCGTTCTTAAGTGCTTTTCTAAACGGCTGACAAAATCGTTCCAGCATCCTCAACCCAATATCAAACTTAAACTGTTCTTTGATTGTTCTTTGGAGCGGAATACAAAAACCTTCGTGCTCGTAGTACATCTGTTTGATTTGCTCGTAATGTTTTTGTAAAAACATCTGATTTGGTGACTTCTTACGGTTCTTGACATATGAACTGTTAAGGCACCGCTTGATAGTGTTTCTGGAAACAGAGAAATCTCGAGCAAGTTCGCGGATTCCTTTTCCTTCTTTCTCATGGAGCCGTTTAATGACAGCTCTTGTGCTCTCGTCTAGCACTTTCTTTGGACCTCTTTCGAATAAATCATTAGAGGTCGTTGGTTCTACTTCAGTTGGCATTCTTTGGATCCTTTACCCGTTCGAAGAGGGTATTGGTGGGTCCAAAATATTGTCGTTAGACGGTCATTCTATGCTGTCGCGTAACACTTTTTTCTTTTGAGAGTAAAGAAGATTTCACTTGCTACTGAGCATCCTTTGCCATTAACGGGCAGATGCGTTTGCGGTGTTCTGACGGCAGCCGGAAATATTTACCTCATTACCTGCCTTACGGCTTCTGTTGCACAATACTTTAACTACACGTCCTCCTTCTGGATTGTCTTATTTCTATTTGTCTTCTTATTTGTGTAGAAAAAGCGGTTTCCGTTTTTTGTACTTCCTCCTGTGATTACAGGTTTTTTAGGCATCTTGTACATGCTCAACTCCCAGAATACAAACATGCCCTTCTACATCCTGCTGATCGCTATCGGCTATGGTTTTGTCTCCGGGGCAGCTTAAACGCCTCGGCACATTAAAGGAACCAACGCTAAGAGTTGCTTTTTATTTTTCTTTGGCATGCACTTTGTTTTCAGGCGCTTTATGGATCTATTACGGCGGAGTTAGTTTGCTCACTCTTTTGACAGATCCGTTGATATGGTTGTCGGTACTTTTTACCCTGCTCTATCAAGTCACCAAAACGTATGCCTGACACGTTCATTAACTCGTCTTCCTCTTTCTCGGCATGCCCTTCGTGGTTGTACTCTCAAAAGCAATCTTAGAAGAAAACTTACTTTCACACCAATAGATAGGTTTTACAAGCGCGTTATTTTGTTACTTTCTTAGAAAACGGCTTAAGTTTTAGCGGACAACAAATCTTATTTCAGGATGATAGGATTTTCAGCCCTAGAACTAACACTCCTGCGCTGCCTGAGTAGCCAACATCGATTCCGCTTAAGCGGTCATGGAGGAGAAGGACGATAATCTGGAGAATAACCTTGATTCCATAAAATTTTTCTTACTAACTTTGTGCTTGAAACAAACAGCAAAGAACATTAGTTGGTGATAGGCCCTCTTACTGCAGGGGCTCTACTAAAAGCCCCTGCCTGCTCAAACGAAGCGCAGAATGTTAGAAAGTAAGTTTGAATGTCGCGCCGACACCGTTGGATTTGATCTTGCTACCGTAGGCTCCGTAGTAAGAAACACCCAAGGATGCTCTCTTGCCGAGCTGGGCCTCAAGTCCGACGCCGACAGCCGCAACTGCAGAAAGTTTCTCGCTTTCAATCTTGGCGGAAGTTCCGTTAGCGAACTTAAGTTTGGACTTGCCGCGCGTATCCCCATGTATTGGGTCCAATTCACATCAGCAACGGCCTTGAACTTGGCTGAGCCGACATCAAACGGAACTTTAACGCGGGTACCAAGATGGCTTACTGCGAGGTTCTGGCGATCAAACTTTGTTCTTAGCTTACCGCCGGCGAAATCATTGCTGAAATCATCGGTCGACAGATGCATCCAAGCCAAACCGGCATACGGTTCAACACTGACAGAACCAAAGTTCAAACCTGTATATGCCATTTCACCAAAGATCTGAGCCACCTTAGCGTTGTAACTCGGGGAGGCTCTGAAAATCTGATCTTTAAAGAAGACTGAACTATTTGTGTCACGATCCTGATGCGTGTAAGCAAAGCCATAGTCCAGACGAACCGGTTCAAACTTAGACTGTCCGTAGATACCGAAGTGGAGATCGTTCGAATCAATCTTTCCGTCGTGGCCGCCCTTGAACTTCGTCTTACCAGCACCGAAGAATACTCCCACTTTGTTGTTGGCATTGATGTCTGCTTCCAAACCGATCAGACCGGTGTAGAAGTCAGATTTCAATTTAGAGGCTCCGGAGCGATCCATCTTAGACCAGTTGCTAAGACCGGATACCCAGAGTCGAGCACGCCCGCCGTCGACATCTGAGACACGAGCCGCTCCGTCAATTCCCATGGCCTGATCCTTAATAGCACGGGCCAGAGACTGTCCGTTGGCTACCGTCATGGCATTAGCAGTGACATGAATGTCATTGGCTAAGGAGCTCAGAGTTTTTCTGACTTCGTCTTTTGTGGCGTCAGCCAAGGCGCCAAGAAGAGCCGGATCAGCCGACAAGGCCTTGGCAACAGAAACTCCGTTGCTATTGGCTGCATAATCAGCAAGTGTCTTGTCGCCCTTCGAGAGAACACCGGTAAGTGTATTGCCGTCCAATGTAACGGTATGGTTTACCAATGCATACTCGGGTGTTACCAGAGCATTTTCATTGAAGCCCTTAACGCTGTCGGCTGTTACGGTTCCAACCTGATCTTCACCCCTGTAGGCTTTCTCGAAAGCATTCCCGGTTAAAGAAATAACCGCAACGTGCGAACCGGGGTTAAATGTTAAGCTGCCGACTTGAACATTTTGATCAGCAACAATCGCATAGGTACCTCCGTTATTGATAACAACGTTGGCCTTCTGCATCGGAGCTCTAGCGACGCCGACAAGAGAATTAAGCAGTCCCTTCTGAGTGAAATTATCATCGAAGCTCGACAAGATACCGAAGACTCCACCGTTAACATTAACTGTTCCGGAGCCGAAGGATTCGGAGAAACCAAACAAACCGCCGTCTTCAACCGTGGTACCTCCGGTATACGAGTTGTTTCCGGTCATAACCAGCGTGCCGGAACCTCGCTTCACCAAAGATCCTTTATAGAGATCGTGGTCGATTCTGTTTTGGATCGCTTGGGCACGGCGTTTGTAATACTCAGCTCTCCAGTTTCGAGGGGCCGTCTAGCTTTACGAACGCCGCTTCCTTAGCCTCCTAAATGTCGGACAAAGGTCACATCCGATTTCTACGGACAGACCTTTAACTGATTCTGCGGTTTTTCTTCAAATCCCGGTATTCCCAGCAATGTAAAGGTGTCTTATAGATTTCTTTCCTAAAAAATTCTACTGGCGGATACTGCCTCTAATTGAAAAAGGAGGCAGAAGATGCAGATTGATTGGCCGCGGTAAGTTAGGACTGCAAAAGAGCAAGGATTCACAGGGATTGAAGTCGTTCGGCTCCTTCAGAAAGAAACGAACCGCAAAGTCAACGTTTCCGAAGCAAACGGCGTCTAGCCGAAACAGAATCCTCAACCTCGAACTTGGAAGGCGATACCGTTGAGGTCATTGATTTAATCGAAGAAGACCAACCTCAGGAGACAACACCTCGCGTCAATGCAAACGGCATGACTTTTGAGTTTCGGACTTCAAGTCCGGAAGACTCCGTCGTTGGCATTCTAACGAGGATGAACGGAGCAGCCGGATGAACATTCATCTTCAGGACGTGCATGTCACACTGGTTATATCACCGACAGATCTGCGGTGCGTCTACCAACGTCTCCACTCCATTGCACAAGACCAGCTCGGGATTAACCTCAACAGCGGCAAGGAAGCTGTTGTCTTTATTTCTAACCTAAAAGCAACCCAAAGCGATCATTAAATTTTCATTCCCAGCAAGGATAAGAAGTACTTATCTCGCTCAATAGATTCCGTCTTCCAGCGAATTTCACCGGCCTTCCCAACAACAGTAGATTCTTCAATGCAGTCAAACCAGTCCAGAATCTGAGCTAAAGACCTATTTTCCAACCAACTCAGAAGCTTCTCCGCTTTTTTCTTTTCAGCTTTATGCTCCTTTTCTGCTAACGAGCTGGACAACATCTCCTTGATTTCTCTAATCTTACCTATCAGCCAGCATCGATAGCTCAAGGCAATAAATTGTACAAACTGCCTTCCTCTGAGCCTGTCACCTGACCAGACCCTCGGCTTTCTGCCGTCACAGTATTCTTTATAAATTCCGAAGGCTTCCTCAGTTTTTTCCCTCAGTCGATAGTCTTCCAGCGCTTCAAAGCAGTCCTGAGCTTTGTTCGACACCAGCACAAACAAGCCAAAGAACTTAGCTGACTCGTTAAAAGCTTCCTGGTTAAACTTAACGGATAGCTTTCCGCCGCGTCCGACGCGACTCAGAATCAAATACTTTTCGACCTTCTTTAGCGCTGATTCAGAGAGTTCCTCTCCGCTTAATACTGCGTTTCTCAGTTCGGTAAGCTCTTCTTCTAAGGCCCTTGTCCTGCAGGTTTGTATTTCAGAGTTTCTCAGAATGTGAACGTATATTCTGCGGCTAAATTTTTGGGTTTCTCCAGCTTTGGCCAAGGCCGTGCTCCTGAGACGCAGACGTGAGAACTGCTGCATTTTACTCACAGTTTTCCCCTTGACCTGAGTATCATAAGGACAAATGTTGTCAAGATTGTCCAGGTCTGTCATTGCCTCCTGAACAATATCTCGGAGCCAAGTCACCGATCGGGAAGCAAGGGTTAAGAATTTTGAATTCGACTCCAGAAATTCAACCATATTGCTCATGCTGTAGTAACCGTTATCAGTGACGATCAAGGGTTTGGTTACGCCGAGAACACTGAGCTGCTTAAGGGCGGTTTGGATACTGCTGACATCGGGAATGTTGCCCGGCTGTTTGCAGTAGGCAATGGGCAACCTGTTTTTAACGGAATATAAAGTCACAAATTTGATTGTGGGCAGCCCGTCGGCTTCTTTGTTAAATCCGTATCTTGCCTCTTTGAGATTCGTTGAGTAAGTTGAGACAGTCGTTGAGTCAAGGGCCAAAGCCGGTTCTTTCTCGAGCGTTGAAGCGATATTCCGGAAGTAATTCTGCACCCAGGTTTCGTTCTTTCCGACCTGTTCAAACAGCGTTCCGTACACCCTTTCGGTCAAAGGTTCCGAAAAGGGAATTCGGTGACTAAGCTGCCAGGTTTCTATACCTGGAAGCGTTCTTCGATCGCAAGAGACCAAATAACGAGCCAGACTGATCGCCTTGAGTGCTTCAGCTTCGGGCAGGGAGCGAAGAATACAAGCGTCTACTGCACTTTGTTTTCCGACAAAATCTAAGATTTCAGAAGCGCCGACATGAACTCTTGCAGCCTTAACCGGGGCCATCGGCTTGGGAGCAGCAGGTTTTTTAGGACGAGTTTGAATAATTTCATCGCTTCCCTTGAGGATTTTGCCGATTAATTTGCAGCCAAGTACTTTAATTTTCTTGGTCTGAGGATCGTAGATAGTGGTCCTCTCATAAATGTACTTAGTCCCGTCTTTCTTGGTTTCTGTGCGTCTTCCGACATGAGGAACGCCTGATAAAGGTCTGCCCATAATTGTACCTCTAAATAATAATCGTATTATAACACGATTATTATAAGAAAGCAAGAAAAAATGCAATTAATTCAAATAATTACGGTTGACCGAATACGGATTTCAAATTTTTTGATCGTTTTTGGTTACTTTAAGGTTAGAATATGGCCGAGTGGAGCTTGGGATGTCGTGTCTAACTAATATTTCCTTTGTTCCGCTCTATTTTTATTTTTCTTTTGCGTTTTCCATGCCACAAAAGGTTGCTATCGTCCACTATTGGCTAACGAACATGAGAGGTGGTGAAAGAGTTCTCGAAGCTTTGTGTGAACTTTTTCCCGAAGCTGTTATCTTCACAAACGTCGTTAATCGAAAAATTTTGCCGGCTTCCATCGCAAAGCATGAGATAAGAACTACATTCATTCAAAAAATACCGGGCAGTCAAAGACATTATCAAAAACTACTGCCTCTTATGCCTATTGCTCTTGAGCAGTTAGATTTAAGCGAATTTGATCTAGTCATCTCAAACGAATCAGGGCCTGCCAAAGGAGTCATTACTCGGTCAGACGCCTTACATGTTTGTTATTGTTTTTCTCCTATGCGGTACTTATGGGATATGTATCCTGAGTACTTAAAAACTTCAAACTTCCTGATCCGACTTTTTATGGTTCCTTGTTTTCATTACCTTAGGCTCTGGGATGTTTCTACTGCCAACAGGGTTGACAACTTTTTGACGATTTCACATGCTGTGAAAGCAAGGGTAAAGCGTTGGTGGAAGAGAGATTCGGAAGTTTTATATCCTCCGATCGATCTCGACCGCCTTGAGGCTACTTCAGATGATGGTTTTGTGTCACCTTTTGGCGATGAGCCCTACTATGTTTATTTAGGTGCCTTAGTCCCTTACAAGAGAGTTGACTTAGCTGTTGAGGGTTGCAGAACTTTAGGAAAGAACCTATTAGTTATTGGCAACGGTTCAGAATTCAAAAAGCTAAATGAATTCTCTGGAAACAAAATTAAATTCATTACCAATGCTGACGACAAACTTGTTAAACAGGCTTTATCCAATGCTAAGGCACTTCTTTTTCCCGGAGAGGAGGATTTTGGCATTGTTGTTCTTGAAGCCATGGCTTGCCAAACACCCGTCATTGCCTATCGCAGAGGCGGTGCTATCGATACAGTCACAGAAGATACCGGTCTCTTTTTCTTAAAACCGACAAAAGAATCCTTGGCAGAAGCGATAGCCAAATTTGAAAATATTCCTGAAAATTTCTGGAAAAAAGAAAATTTCCTTGAGCATGTAAACAAATTCTCAAAAGAAAATTTTAAGAAACAATTTTTAGAAGTGGTCTTAAAACAATTAGAAGAAAAAAAGAACAATTGACCGTTGTGTATTAATTGCTAGAATTTCTTCACATTCAGACAAGTTAGAGATTATTATGATTTTTCCTGTAATTCTTTGCGGCGGCAGCGGCACAAGACTTTGGCCTCTTTCCCGATCTTCTTATCCCAAACAGTTCGTACAGTTTGAAAAAGACAGAACCCTTTTTAAAGATACAGTAAACCGCGCAAAGAAAATTAAAAACTCATCTGAGCCCATTATTATTTGCAACGATGCCCATCGTTTCTATGCAAAAGCCAACTTATTGGAGTGCGGTGTAGATGGTACGATCATAGTAGAACCTGTAGCAAAAAATACCGCTCCAGCAATTGCGTTGGGCGCTATGTTTGCAGAGCAATTGGATGCAAATTCGGTTCTCGTTGTAATGCCTTCTGATCATGCCATCTTGGAAGAAGACCGCTTCGCTGAATTACTTTCTGAAGCAATCAAACTTGCAGAAAAAGACTACTTAGTCACATTAGGCATCACTCCTACTCATCCTGCAACCGGCTTTGGTTACATTGAGAAAGGCAATCAATTGGATAACTCCGGATTTACCATCAAACGATTTGTGGAGAAACCCTCTCTTAACAAAGCAGAAGAAATGCTGCAATCCGGCAGTTATTTGTGGAATTCCGGAATTTTTGTTTTCAAAGCTTCTACCTATCTTTCTGAGCTTAAAAAATTTGAAAAAGAAATGTTTGAGGCGTGCGATCAAACGTGGGCTAACCGAAACTTAGTTAATGAGTTCTGTTTCCTCGATAAACATGCTTTCAATGCTTGTCCGTCTAACTCAATTGATTACGCAGTGATGGAGCGTACTCAGAAAGGTGCCGTTGTTCCTCTTCCGATTAAATGGAATGACTTAGGAGCGTGGAGTGCCTTCTACGACATCGGCTCAAAAGATAAAGACAACAATGTCACCAAAGGTGATGTTCTCGCCGTGGATACCCACAATTCATATATCCACAGCACTGGAAGGCTTGTTTCTACTATTGGGTTAGACAACATAGCCGTCATTGAAACTAAAGATTCTGTTTTTGTGTCTCCTCTTTCCAGAGTTCAGGAAACAAAGAATATTGTTGAACGGTTAAAGAAAGAAAATAGAAGTGAGGCGGTTTTACATCCTTTGGTTTACCGTCCCTGGGGAAGTTATGAAGGTCTCGCTCACGGGGACAGATTCCAAGTCAAGCGAATCATTGTTCAACCTGGCGAGCAGTTATCTCTTCAGTTGCATTATCACAGAGCGGAACATTGGATTGTGGTTGAGGGAACCGCAGAAGTTCAAATTGGAGAGAAGAACGAACTTCTCACCGAAAACCAGTCTACTTTCATCCCTGTCGGCAGCGTCCACAGATTGAGGAATCCAGGCAAATTACCTCTTGTGCTGATTGAAGTTCAATCCGGCTCGTATCTTGGTGAAGATGATATTGTCAGACTTCAGGATGACTACAAGCGAGTCTAAGAATGAGAACAAGTAGCAGGTACTCCAACCTAGGAGTAAAAGATGTCTTGGCCGCTTTAGCTCAAATTGGCCTACCTTTGTATCTAGCAAAGGCTGATATTCGGCAAAGATACCGCAGATCGATACTCGGCCCATGGTGGATTACTATTTCTACAGGCGTAATGATTGCCTGTATTGGCGTGATTTTTGGAACTTTGTTTAAATCACCGCTGAAGGAATTTTTACCCTTTCTATCTGCAGGCTTAATTCTTTGGGGATTCATCTCTTCCACCATAATGGAGGGAACCTCCGTATTAATTGGTGCGGAAGCAATCATTAAACAGCTACCAATCCCAATTTTTTCACACATCATAAGGATGGTTGGGAGGAACCTTATCGTTTTTTTTCATAATTTAATAATTTTCCCTATAGTTTGTTTGTGCGTTCAGAAAGGAATAAATTGGAATATTCTTTATTTTTTTCCTGGCGTTGTGATCCTAACCCTCAATTTATTATGGATCTCTCTTCTTTTGGCTATTATCTGTACGCGTTTTAGAGATATGACTCAAATAGTAAGTAGCCTTCTACAAATAGCCTTTTACATAACTCCAATCATTTGGATGCCCTCCCTACTACCCGCCAGGGCTAGTATGATGTTGCTCGATCCAAATCCTGTTTATCACCTTTTAGCTATCGTTCGTGAGCCTTTGTTAGGACAAGCTCCAACTATTACAAACTGGCTTGTTTCAATTGGGGTTTTCCTCTCAGGGAGTCTGTTTTCAATACTTCTTTTTAACAAATATAGAGCTCGTATTTCTTACTGGTTATAAGAATGTCTTTTATTTCTCTTAAAAATGTCACGGTGGACATCCCCATATACAACTCTCAATCCAGATCATTGAAAAAAACCTTTATGGGCTTTGCTTCTGGGGGCCGAATTGGTCTTTCGGAAAAAGGCTTTTCCATCGTAAGGTCTTTAAACGACATTACTTTAGAAATTAAAGATGGTGAAAGAATTGGGTTACTTGGACCAAATGGTGCAGGAAAAAGCACGTTGTTGAGAGTATTAGGCGGAGCCTACATCCCCACGGGCGGAGAAGCAATAATAGGGGGGAAAGTAGGTTCGCTAATTGACGTCTCTCTAGGAATTGACTCAGAGTCGACCGGTATTGAAAACATTTATTTAAGAGCTGCTCTTTTGCAGATTCCCAAAAAAGTGGTTGATGAGCAGTTAGATTCTATAATTGAATTCACTGAGCTCGGCGAGTTTATAAATATGCCTGTAAGAACATACTCCTCTGGTATGCACATGAGGTTGGCCTTTGCCGTTTCTACCATGATACGCCCTGAAATTCTTCTCATGGATGAATGGCTATCAGTTGGAGATTTAAATTTCCAGAAGAAAGCAGAACAACGTCTTAATGACCTCATAAAAAGATCCAGCATTCTAGTCATAGCATCTCACTCACGCCAATTGATAGAAAAATGTTGCACAAGAGCTATTCTTCTTGAGAATGGACATATTAGGATGGATGGCAGGGCTAAAGATGTCTGTGCTTTTTATTTTGGATCGTAATTATGAAAAACGTAGCCTTAAAGAAAGTCTTTGATGTTTTGACTCGGCGCCCTTCCCGTCTACTAAAAAAAGATTTCTACCTACGTTTAAAGCGCATAGTTGAATCTGCGTTAATATTTAGAACTCTTCAATCATCTACTCGTCCTCGTCTTTATTATGACGTGACAACTCTCTCTTTATTTGATAATCAAACTGGAGTCCAACGTGTAGTTCGTTCTGTCTTTCAAGAGCTAAAACCCCTCCTTGGTCAACGCTATGAAATAATACCTGTCTCTTGTACTGCCGTAACCTCTGGTTTTCAGGCGCTAGAGGAAGTTCACTGCAATAATAAACTAAAATTCAAACTAACAAATTTCAACATCTCTCCAGAGGAAGGTGATGTTTACTTGTCTTTAGACCAAGCTTTTATTGAACATTTAGCCCAAAAGGAAGCCTTTTTGGCAATGAAAGAAAAGGGTTGTAGGGTTATATTAGCTGTATATGACTTATTGCCTTTGCAACTACCGCACTGTTTTCCAAAAGAAGTTGAAAATATTTTTGAGCAGTGGCTCCTTACTACGTCTTGCTTTGCAGAATTCCTTTGCGATTCAAAAACAGTACAAGAGGAACTATTAAATTATCTTTCTTTAAAAAATAAATGCGCTATAAACTCCTACTGGTTTTACCCTGGCTCTGATTTCGTAAGGAAGGTCTCCTCGGAAGGAATTTCTCCAGAACAAATAAAATATCTGGAAAACCTGAAGAATTTCAGTTTTAATTTTCTGATGGTCGGGACAATTGAGCCTAGGAAGGGGCACCGAATCATACTAGATCTTTTCTCAGAGCTTTGGGCAGACAAAAGAAAGGATATTAGTTTAACTTTCGTTGGAAAGGAAGGTTGGATGGTTAAAGAACTCATAGCTTCCTTTAAAAATATAGAACTTTTGAACGAAAATTTTTTTTGGTTTAACAAAGCTAGCGACGCCTTTCTGGATAAGTGCTTTAAGAAAACAGACGCGGTTATAGTAGCAAGCCTCAATGAAGGGTTTGGGTTGCCCGTGATTGAAGCAGCACAAAGAGGATGCAGGGTAATCGCAAACGACATTCCTATTTTCAGGGAGGTAGCTCCTAAAAATTGCTTTTTTATAAATTTAACCAGTCCTGAACTTGCTAAAAAACAACTTCAGGACTGGTTAGGAAATCCGCCTCCTGCATGCTCAAACATGAAGAGTCATAGTTGGAAGGAATCTACCGTCCAAATAATAGAAAAATTATCAATCAGGTAGTAAGCATCCACTCCAATGTGTCCTCAATAGAGTACGGTGAATTGTACCCAAGAGCCTTAGTCATTCTGTAAGTATCTCCTTTCAATTTGAGAATCTCATTGTGTCTACGATACTTAGAAACTGAAAGTACATTAAGTTCATGGCCAGTTAACCGAGCACAGATAGAAATGATTTCTTTTATTGAAACGAGATTCCCAGAACAAAGATTTAAGACTCTAAAACCAACTCTTTGAGAGGCTAAAGTTAAATAAGCTTTTGCAATGAACCGAACGTCTGAAAAATCACGGTATATATCTATATTTCCCAGCTCTAGCTGCTCTCTTCGTGACTTAAAGGCATCTACTATCTTGGGAACTAAAAAGGTTTCTCTTTGTCCTACCCCTGTGTAATTGAATGGTCTTGTTATTGTTACTGGCATTTTATTGTTCCAGAGAAACACCAACTCCTCCATTGCTTTTTTACTAAGACCGTAGTCAGAAACTGGTTTTAAGGGAGATTTTTCATCTAGTTCTACCTGATCAGTCACGCCGTAAACATTTGAAGAACTAGCAAATACGTTGTTTACAAGATTACCATTAGGAAGGCCAGCTATCGCCTGAAGAATATTTCTTGTGCCTCCTATGTTGACGGCATAAAAATCTGACGCTGGTTCATGCTGAACATAAGATAAGGCAGCAAGATGAATCAAAGAGTTGGGGCTCAACTCTTTAATCTTCTCTGAGACCGCCTTGTAGTCCAATAAGTCGATAGGGGTGGATGAAGATTTGCCATCCTCTGAAAGGCAAACCACATCCATTCCTAACTTTTCTGCCTCTTGGAGAATGTATTTTCCAGTAAATCCGGAAAACCCAGTTAGAAGTATCTTATTCATGAATAATTAGAAAGTGATTTTTCCTTGTTTAACTCTCTGAATATCTGCGTCAACCATCATCTTACACAATTCATGTACTTTAACTTGCGGTGTCCATCCTAAGACCCTTCTACTTTTATCAGGATTCCCTATTAACAAATCCACTTCTGCTGGCCTGAAAAATTTTGGGTTTACTCGAACTAAGACTTTTTTACTTTCAACATCTATACCAACTTCATTGACTCCAGAACCTTCAAATGTAAGTTCATATCCTGCATGTTTGAACGACCACTTTACAAAGTCACGCACCGTGGTAGTTTCATTAGTTGCCAACACGAAAGTGTCAGATTCATCAGCTTGAAGCATTCTCCACATGCCCTCTACGTAATCTCCAGCGAAACCCCAGTCCCTCTTAGCATTTAGATTACCAAGCTCTAATATTTCTTGCTTTCCAGCTTTTATCATTGCAACGGCGTGAGTTATCTTACGAGTCACAAATTCCAAGCCTCTTAAGGGAGATTCGTGATTAAAAAGTATTCCGCTAGAAGCAAAAATGTCATAGCTTTCTCTGTAATTGACAGTTAACCAGTGAGCATAAAGTTTCGCAACTCCATAAGGACTTCTCGGATAGAAAGGAGTATCTTCAGTTTGGGGGATGGATTGAACCTTACCGAACATTTCTGAAGTCGAAGCTTGATAATATTTAATTTGCCTGTTGACTTGTCTTATCGCTTCCAACAAATTCAGGGCGCCCAAACCGGTTATTTGAGCTGTGCAAAAGGGCTGCTCAAAAGAGACTCCAACAAAACTTTGTGCAGCCAAATTATAGACTTCATCCGGTTCAAATTTTTCAAGTACTCTGTAAGAATTCATAGGGTCTGTTAAATCGAAATCTACAAGCTTGAAATTTTCGTGTCCAAGAACTCCCAGTTCTTCAAGTCGCCAAAGATTTTGTGAAGAAAGTCTCCTAATCCCGCCGATGACTTTATATTCTTTAGTCAAAAGAAATTTTGATAAATAAGCCCCATCTTGACCAGTTACACCAGTAACAAATGCAGTTTTCATTTTTCACCTATCTTTCTAAAACGGCTTTCGATTATAAAATTAATACGCTTGCCTAACAAAGACAATTGTTTGCCATCGGAAGCTAGTTTCCTATCGATCTCTATAAAAGGGCGATGTACTTCCTTAGGACTTATCTCACAAAAATCGTTAACACCGTACCTGCTTTTTAAAAAATTGAACAAAAAATGGTTTTTCTTTATGGTATTGATGAGAAATTTATATTGCAGAGGAAACTGTTGAGCGAATACCTCTTTGATTATTTTTAACATAATTTACTCAATACCAATGACTCTAAATAAGGTTGGAAGGTAAAAAGACTTTTCAAAGACGTCTGTAAGATAGCTAGTCACTCTGGGTGGAATCCTAACTGATATTTTTTTATAAGTGGAAACTAGAGAGGGAGGAAAGCACAACTTTACTTGATTATCTTGAATCCAACTAGCTGGCGCACTAGTTATAAATATATCATCAATATAAAATTCAAGCATATAAGTAGAATTAATAATAGAGCTATGTTCGAATGCTAATTCGAGATAGATACAAGTAACATTTTTCTCGATTTCTATTTCAAATCTTACCCATTCAGAGTTCGATATCATCCCTTGAGCTACGGGCTTATCAACACCTTCTACTAACAGATCTGGAAGTTTTGAAAAGTAATAACGGCCTTTTTTTAATGTTAAAACTGTTTTATTATTCCTATTTGTTTTATTTATAATTTCAGCAAATAATTTAACATCCCGATAAGAATAAGAATTTTTAATCAATTCCAGAAAATTGAACAAATTTATAATGTTTTCAGATTCAAATTGTACATCACCTTTTTTTTCTAAAATTGAAACATCGTAAGAAGAAAAATGAGTACGCTTACTACTATCTTTTATACCCATCTCAATTTCAAAATGTTTTAGCCTATTAGCCAAAACATTAATGAAATCTGTTTTCTCTCCACTAATCAACTCATCAGAAAAAAATATAACTTTCGTCAGATCTCTATTCTCAAAAAATGAAACCATTAGATCTAAATTAAAACTCCCGAAGGAAAATGAAATTTTCTCATGGAGCTTCATTTCTTTTTCTATAGTTAGATTAGCTCCAAAATTAAATATTTTTTTTACAAACAAGGGAATTTTAGGGTCATCGCTCAACCAGAAAAAAGATTTAGTTTTAATTAAATTCAGTAAGAGCTTTTTGACTAGAAGGCCGTTAGTTTTCGAGTCTTTATTCAAGAAGTCGTCAGTATTATAAGTTTTAATATTGTAACCATAAAAAGAAGCAAGCTTCCCAATTTTTTCAATATTTTCAAACCCCTTTTGATGGAAAATTAAGATGTAATTTCTTTCTTGTGATCTTTTTACCTTACAGAGGTATTCTAAGAACAGGGCGGACCTGTATAAAGCCACATTATCAAATAAAGTTTTTTCAATACAATAAGAAATATCCGCTAAATCCTGACGATTTAAATTTACCCCTATCGACTCTATTAAATTAAAAAACAAGTCATGTTTAACTCTCTTATTTGAGGAAATTGTTTCGCATCTTAAACTCGAAACTAATCTTTTTACAGTTCTTTCCCAGGTAAATAATTTACTCCGTTTTAAAACGTGCGCTTTTAATTCTTCTTGCTTTGCCTTGTTTTCAATAAACAGTTTCATTTTGTATGCACACTCTTTCGCATTAGTTGGCGAAAAAGTAGCTTCTTCGAAACCGAGCACCTCTGGCATACTGGAAGTGTTAGAGCAAATTGTTGGCGTTCCCTGTTGCATAGCTTCCAAAACTGGGAGCCCAAATCCTTCCTCAATAGATGGAAAAACAAAGAGTGTAGCCCTTCTTAACAAATTTATTATTTCACTATCAGATGGCCTTAGCAGAAACAATATTTTATCTTTAATTTTTAGTTTTTTTGAATACTCTTCAAGGGTTATTTTTGTTTCCGGAGAATTTCCGAGTGCGATGACTAAACTTATTGGTGTGTGAGTGGAATTAGCATAAAGAGAGTAAGATTCAAGCAAAAATTTTAGATTCTTTCTCTTATCGCTTCCACCATAGTAGAATAGATATTTTTTAAGATCTATTTTTTTATATTTAGAATTTTCATCGTACTTCTGGTATAAGTCAGAACTTGAACTTATTGATACTACTTTTGCTGTTGGAAAATATCTTAGAGCTTCTTTTCTTACAAAATTTGATATTGTAAATAGGAAATCGAATGAAGACAACTCATTAATTTTTTTTAAATACTCGGCTTTAGTATTTTTATCATAAAGGTATTCTTTAGGACTTTCATATGGAATGAAATCATACAGAATGCATCCTTTTTTGATCGAATTACTAATTCCGGATACTGTAGAAAAATTCGGATATCTAATTTCAAAAAAAGAAGTAATCAATAAAAAATCTGGATTAATTTTGTTGACTAATCCTGCATATATACTTTCCAAAGCTCTTCTATTTTTAATATTACGTTCGCGTTGGATACCACAATCTCCAAAAATATAAAGATAGTGAATATTTTCCAAAGGTAAATCTGGAAATGTTGTCAAAACTTCTGCTATTTTGTATGGATCTACAGAGTTAAGGAGCAAGTGAATATCTAACTCTTCAAAATTTTTAACCAGAGCTGCCACTAATCCTTTGATATAACGTCCTATTCCACGTTCCGCAGATGGAGTCTGTAAACCTTGAACATCAACAAGCAACTTCATAACAATTCTGAATTTTAATTATTTGTCTCTTCTCATTTTTTGTGCCAATTCGATTATGTTTTTTGAAAAATTGCTCAAACTATAATCTTTTTCAAATAATCTCTTGCCTGCCTCACCAAACTGTTTTCTTTTATCTTTTGAAACAATCAAGTCTTCAAGAGCCTTTTTTAGATTGAGCTTATCTAATTCTTCAACAAGGGTTCCGGTAACTTTATCCCGAACTACTTCTTGCATTCCCCCGATCTTCACGCCGATACATGGCTTTCCATAACGCATGGCTTCTATAAAAATTAGACCAAAGCTCTCATACCTACTCGGTGCCACAAAAACGTCACAGTTTCGATACTGAAATTGCAATTCTTCGTCACTTACTTCGCCATGAAATATTACGCGGGACATGTCCAAATTACCAAAATTTTTACTTACAAACTCATCCTTGTAAGTCATGCCCGTATCTTGCGAGGGAATGTCATCTCGTCCAACAATATGGAACGAAATATTTGGGTATTTTGCTAAGAGGTCAGGTATTACCTGAAGTAGTACATCAATACCTTTTCTTTTTTCTAATCTTCCAACAAACAAAATATTAACTTCATTGGATTCAGTTTCTTCTTTTTCTGTTTTGCTTACTTGTACAGGTACTTCTTCTATTCCAAAAGGTATCAACCTTACTTTTCTTTCCAAATTTGGCTCTAATTCATAGGCTTCGAAAATATCTTTCTTAATTGAATTTGTTGAAGCAAGAATCACATCAACATTTTCCAATGCCCACTTCTCTGCTTCAATCATTTTTTGGTACATTTCAGAACCTTCCCATTCCGGATGGCAATCCTTCATTAGTTTATAGCTTGTGACCAAGTACATTGCCACTGGAAATTCTTTAGAATCAATCAGAGCCAAAAGATTTAAATCCCAAATCGTGCCCAAAATCAAATCTGGCTTCCGAGTCTTACATATTCTCTGGACCTCTAAATAAACAGAGTTTGCATAATTAGCTTGGCCTGAAGGCAAAGCTGGAGCATTAGATTGAAAGTATGGTTTGAAATCTTCACTTCTGATGCGGTGAACCCAAACGCCCTCTTCAAAATTTACAGTATTAAACTCGTCACTAGTCTGGACGATCACAGTGACATCATGCCCTTCAGAGGCTAGAGCAACTGCCAACTTATGCATGAATACACCTATTCCACCTATCTTTTGAGGAGGATACAGATCTGGTAATAGAACAAAACTTAATCTTTCCCCAGCGTTCAACAGAATAGGAAATTTTTTAAAATTTAATGAAGGGACGGAAGAAAAATGCCCTAGTTTTCTTCTACAAGATCCGAACATTGTCTTGATGCCATCGGAGAAGCCCAACTCCACCTCTGCGGACTGCCTATTATATGAATCGCAATCAATAATCTTTTGATTATATAAATACTGTAAATCAGAAAGATGATTACTTTTAATCTTCACTAGGAAATTAAATATCTCATCCAGAGGAATCGGATGTCTTGAATTTACTAAAGGAAAATATGCAGTCGACTTGCAGATTTGATATCTGCTTGTCAAAATTTTTTCATTGCGGATATTGCTTGGAGCAAATTTATGATGAACTTCAGCTCTTGGATTGATTACAATTTTGTAACCTGCATCGATTAATCTGAAAGCAACGTCAGTTTCCTCAAGATAATATGCATAATTTTCATCAAAACCACCAAGTTCTCTAAGCACATCAGCCCTGAAAGATGAATTAACACCCATTAATCCGGGTATTTTTTGCGCCCCTGGAACACATTTAGGCAGTCTAGAAAGATCTTCTAGGGAAACTTCTGAAAAACCAAGACGATCAGACACTATACCCTTTGCCTGAAAACTTACACCAGTGTTGTCTCTCACAAAGCCACCCACAGCAGTAACCTGAGGATCTTTAAAACTTAAGGCGATCTCATCAAGCCAATTGGGTTCTGGTAAAGCATCGTCGTCGATGAAACAAATAATGTCCCCATCGGAATGTTCTATACCTAAGTTTCGAGAAAGGCTCAGATTAGCTTCGGGACAATCGACAAGTTTTACCTTTCCTTCCCAATTAGTTTTTAAATATTCGGAAGTTCCGTCAGTACTTGGCCCATTTACGACTATAACTTCAAAATATGGATATCTCAGGTACTGAAAAGAATTTAAAGTTTTGGGAAGGGTTTTTATTCTATTTAATGTATTGACAACAACGCTAATCTTAAACATTTCTTTTCCCCTCTTTCTGGGCTTCTACTATTCGTTCCAACTCCCTAATTCTTGTTTCGTAACGTTGCAAACAAGAGTACATGCCATCAATAGTTGTTAACACGAGCTGATATTTTTTTGTTAATAAAGAAAATTCTTCAGCGTTTCCATTCAATGGGGTATTACAAGAATGTTGGCTTAGGAACTTGTTATTCCCCCTCCCCCTCTGAATTCTTTCCCTCCTTATTAAAATCAACTTTTGAATAGTCGGGCCAATAACCGGCATCGGAACAAGCGCATAAGCAGTTTTTTTCAATACTTTTTTAAACATATTCCACTCTCATCTTTTTTTGATTCTTGAGATTCTACATTGTCAATCGACAAATTCAAGATTACAAACAAAGTAGATCCAAATGCATAAGCAACTTAAAAGAATGCCAAAGACAGCAACAGAATTTTTAAGCCCTATGCGTTAGATGTGGTTAGAAGAATATGGTTAAATATAGTCTTACGTTTTTAAGAGATTGAAATCGATCTTTTTCAGACTTAAAAAAATCTTTTAAAGTGATTAATGTCTTGTACTGAAAAAAGTTCTTATGTTCCCGTGTGTCAACTGGTCAAGGGTATTTATTTGTTTAAATAAAAGTTCCAAGTTCTAATTCGACTTTTAAAAGCCGTTCGAAGAATTACGGATCAAGATTCTTTCAAAGGCACTGGACTAATATAATTCTTATCCAATAAATAGTTAAAGATATTTCTTGACCATTACGGTTTGCTTAACTTAAACAAATTGCCACCCTTGCTGACAAAATTTTCAAGCACAGAAGATCCTCCGGGACCGGCTGTTGTAGCTTAAATTGTGAGTCCAACAAGCCTAATTTCAACAGATGGATTGGCGTCAGTTACCTTAAAAAATCAAAGTTATTATGGTTTTCTTATGCGGCTTCTATCCTGCGTAGGAGGTTCCATCGGCAGCAGCCATGATGAGTAACCAACCTCAGATCCTATTTTGACTCTCAGCATCTTTGGTGCTTGTCTTTTTTTCAGGCCTTTCTGAGGCCGGCGTAACCGGTTTTACATCTGTCTATTGACTTAACTTGTGTTCTGAGTTTGTTCGTTCAGCTTTAGGCAGTTAAGACTGCCATTTGCTTAAAGCTTTCGCCTTTGTTCGCCATCGCCCAGACCTGTCGAGCAAGCTTATTCGCAATTGCTATCAAAGCGACTTTCTTAGGTTTTCTCCTCAAGATTTCTTCTACCCAGAGCGACTTATTTTTACATCGAGCTATCGCCTGAGCACACTCAACAAGTACTGCCCTGGATTCGCTGTCGCAATTGAATTTCGACGGTATGCCGGTGACATAATTTTTGCCGCCTGAGCCCCGGCTTCTTGGCGCCAGTCCGATGTAGGCAGCAAATTGGCGGCCGTTTGCAAAGATGCTCGGATCACAAAGCAACACGCAGAGCATTGCCGCCGTAAATGGACCAACGCCGGGAGTTTTGAGAAAATTCTCATAGTTTTTGCAGCCTCGGGCTAATTGTTCGATTTCTTGATCTAATTTCTTTTGCCTTTCTATTTTTGCCTTAATAGCCTCAACCGTTGTCCGAAGTTCCTCTGCAACTAAAGGAGAAACATCTCCTCTTTCTGTCAAGATTTCCAAGGCAGAGGAAATATCTTTGTTGAACGCATTCAGAGACTTTCCCATCACAATGCCATATTCAGCTAGAAGACCTCGGACATGATTGATTTCCTTGACCTTGTCTTTCGTTACTTGGGAGCGGATTCTTCTGAGTGTTTGCAAGTCGCGAATCTCTGTAGACTTCACCGGGACACGTCTGACTCCGTTGAACATGGCCTTATAAATTCCGATTGCATCGTTGTGGTCGTTCTTTTGACCTGAGACAAATGGTTTGACGGCCTTCGGAGGCAGCAAATGCACTTCATGTCCCATGGCCTCAAGCTTTCTAGCCCAGTCTTGTGAGGAACCGCAGGCTTCCATACCGATCAAGCATTTTCCACGGTTTCTGAAGAAATCGAGAAACTCTGCTCTTTTGGCCGATTTGTCGGTGATTTCTCCATCTTCGGTGACAAAGTGAATCTGCATGACTTTTTTGGCAAGATCCACGCCCGCAAAACCTAAGGAAGCTCTTCAAAATACGTAATTTTCCCCAATCGCCCTTCGGAGGCTTTATTTTCGAAGAATCTGACGGGAATTTTTCATCGGGGAGGAATTGATCAGAGCCTAATCAATCTGTTTCCTCCCTCATAGATACAATTATCCTAGGCGAAGCTAACCTTGGTTCGATTTTCGAAGCAATTTCCGATGAACATGTTGGCAATCGAGGCCAGCATTGTTAAGCGCGCCGTATTTTTGGCCAGCCCTCTGTATCTGACTTTCTTATATCCGAACTGAACCTTAATTCGATGAAAGGCGTGTTCGACCTTGCATCTAATCGAACTCAGCAGCTTTTCGACGGCAATTCTCTCTGCCGAGAGCTTCTTTCTCTGACTGTAACGTTTCGCGGCCGTATAAGTTACTCGTTCAGGATCTGCACTATCGCGCTTTTCCATACCGAGATATCCGGAATCACCGATTACTTCCCAGTCATCGGGGCGGCGTAATTCATCGGCTTTTGTCACATCGTGAACATTAGCCGGAGTCGTTATCACCGTGTGGATGATTCCTGTGGCTTTGTCCACGCCAATGTGCATCTTCATTCCGAAGTGCCAGTTGCTGCCTTTCTTAGCTGAGTGCATCTCAGGATCTCGCTTTTTGTCAGCGTTTTTCGTCGAACTCGGCGCTTCAATAAAAGAGCCGTCAACAATCGTGCCCTTGCTGAACAGAAGCCCCCTGGCGGTAAGCTGCTGCTTGAACAAATCAAAGACTTGTTTGTCCGGACCGTTTTTCTCAAGGAGATGACGGAAGCGCAAAATCGTAGTCTCATCGGGACATTTCGAATCCATCGTCAGACCAACAAAGCGGCGGCATGCGAACGAGTCGTGCAGCGTCTCCTCACACATGGGATCAGAAAGGTTATAAACCAGTTGAAGGAAATGAATGCGGATCATGAGTTCCAGCGGATAAGGCTGAGCACCGCGTTTACCTTCACTGTAGTAAGGTCCGATCAACGCTTTCAAATCCTGTTTCGATTGCTGGTCGAAAAAGCATATATGGTCGCATCCGTGAGGATTGACGCCGCAGAGGTTGTACCTCAGGAGCCCCTCACTTCGTCACTCTTGAACCTTCCTTAGTGACACCATCCTTTTAATTTCCTCTATTGCCGGTTCGCTCTTTAAAGCACTCAAAAGAGAATTTATTACCGACATTTTTTGAATACGGTTGGCTGCACCGATTTATGCATTTCGTCTAACTACGTTGATGAAAAACAATGAAACGACTATTTGCTTTTAACTTAGGCTCTTGAATGAGTCAAGAAACCGTGAAATAGGCTGTAACGGAACGAAGCGAGGTTACAGCCATATGTCGCGAAAGTTCTTGACTCCTAAAGATGAATACGCTGTAAGTAGGACGGTTAAGGCATTCCGAGCCTTAACCGTCTTACAGACTCATGCGTTAAGAATTTACAATCGCGGTTATTTGGAAATTGTTAAAGAGCAATGCCGTAAGCAAGATGTTTTATTGCGGATTAAGCTTTAATCTCCAAGCGCGTGAGCTTTCGATTTTCTTCATCCTAACTGGTTTGGCATAAAGGCACGGGAACATTATCGTTGACTTTTAGAATATTGTTAAAATCTTAAAGGTCAACTGCATTTAGTTTTAAGAACAAAGAGTCAACTTACGATTAGTTTTAAGCAAAAACAGAGTCAACCAAAATCAGTTCAGGTCAGTATCTAACTTTTCTTGCTTTGAATCTCAATGAGTTTCATTGAGTCGAAGTTCGCGGAACAGGCCTCAATTTTCTAAATTTCGTATTCAGGACCAGACTCCTAGTTCGAGAGAACATTTAGTTTTGAGTCCCAGCCGCCTCTTTAGCAACTTTCCTCGCTAATGCTTAATAATAGAAATTAAGAATTCAGTCGGCGGACGATACCGCCAGCTATATACTTTCCTCTCAGCCATTAGCACCAATCTGCGCATGCTCATTGACTAATTATGATAGTGGACAATTATCGTCACGACTTTTAATAATTTCATAGATCTGGCTTTAATCCTGAGCACTTAGAGTCCCCAGATCGAAGTCATAGTTGTGAGTAGATCAGCTTCATTGATCTTCTTTAGCGCCTCAGCTTTTTTCTGCCCTTGAGAATCTCCCCACAAGATTACTCCCAGTATCTAGCGTTAAATCCTCTTTCGATCGCTTTAGCGCAAATAAGCTTTTTCCGCAGCCTGTGGCTCTCGCCACCGCGATTGATTGCCTGGCCCGGCGCAAAGTCAAATTGTTTCAGACCATATGCTCCTCTGACAAGCCGACGAGCCTAAATCTTTTTTCCGCCCCGCGAGCTTTTAAACGGCGCGTTCTCCTTCTAATCAGACAAATAAACGTCTTAAGAACGGTTGTAACGCCCATGCCGGAATAATGAGCTGTCGTCCAGCTGCTGAGCAAAGACTTTCATTCTGTACTCTATAAGGATATCCTTGATGGTTTCTTCTAACTTGTCTACGGTTGCCGTTTGAAATGAATTACCCCCTTTTTTTTCATAACCGCACATTAACCGCTTCTCTGTTCATCGGCTCCTGACAGAGCTAAACTTCGCTAGAACGTGAACCGGACAAGGCGACATTTTCTTTTAGTTTTTCCTAACATTGGCTCTCTATCTTTCTTTTCCTCAAGATTGATTCATAGTGTCCAGCATCTCTGAAATTTCGGTCAGTCCTCTGCCCACGTTTAAGCACTTGGCAGCTCCCCGGGGTTTACTGACCATTTCTTTCTTACCGGCATTTGTGAGTTTGCCTTATAGTTCTTCTAAATCCCAACGCGCTTCCAAATCGCGAGATTCTTCTAGGATTTTTTCGAACTGTTCCGGCCTTAGTTCAGAGAAGCGTTTATTGATAAATCTGGCATATCGGGCACTAGCTAATTCATCTGTCATTCCCGTTAGCTGCATATATAGCGCTTGGGAGTTTGATCTGGTTTTGTGTATTTTTCCAATTAATTCAACCGCTTTTAAATTGCATAAATCTTGTGCCGGAACTTTGCTTATCGAGATCCTCAATGGTCATATTGATGCCGTCTCTCAGAGGAAGTTTTCCGATGGGGCTCCTCTTAACATCCATAAAGGAAGTGTATCTGTCGGTAAACATGAAGCGTAACTCAAAATTAAACTTCCACCTTTAAACTCTGCCTGAGCCTCAAAGGGTTTAATTTCTCCGAAATTCAAAATATTCTCAAAAATCCCTTCCAATATGTCAAAGGGTCACATAGACCGCACAAACCAACCTCTGTACAGTTACGCCTCAACAAGGAACGCTTCTGAAGTTCTTCAAAAGAGAGCTGAAGAAACCCCGGAGATTCGATAGAAGAACTGCGGTTAGTTTCTTGTTCAGTTTCTTTCTTTGCAGTGGTTAATAGAAAGGAACAGTAATTGAGAGAAAGCTCAGAAAACAAGACCGAGAGTTAAGCCAGTTGCACGGGCACCTAATTCAGAAGGTAATACTTTTTATTAGAAACTCTCGGCCGTCTGTAAAAGGTCAATTAAAAGACCTAAACAGACGGATCGGAAAATTGTCTGGAAATAGGATGAACTTTTCAGGCTCTCATCCGATCAATTCCGAAGCATCTTTGAGTTTCTCAAAGATTCTTCGAAGTGCTTGGGTGGAGTTTGCTCTTCTCAGGAGCTGCTCATCGGCTGACCTCACCGTATTGAACGTCCTGCTCCGGACGGAGGAAGGCCGAGGAACTTCTCCTCGCGGTAGAAGTTTTTAACGAGCAGTTTTGATTTCGGATCTTGCTTCCCGAGATCAACACTTCGAAGCGGCTTTTGCCGTGCTGAGGAAAACCTTCGACCTCGTGTCGAACTTGCGCAGACTGCTTCCTGGTAAGGAGACAAGAAGCTCAGAGGAAATTTTAGAGAGACCGAAGACGGATGCTTTCGGGCCTTAAACCCGGCGCGGCAGAAAGTCACTAAAGGGGAACGTGGTTAAGAGGATGTGTATTGCCCATCTGAATCTCCTCCCTCCCCTTTAATGATCGACTGCACGGTTTGGCGACAGGCGTCTTTCTGAGGCGGTTCTTTTAAGTTGGATTTGTTTAAGGCGAATTTCTAAACCTTTCCTGCATCAGGGTAACGTGTACCAAACTGCAGGAAAGACGACGAAAGAGATTTAATATCGGTTCGAGGTCTTGCCCGTCGATGAGAATCGATTGACCGAAGCCGTGAGGCCGAACCTTCGCTTCAAATTCAAACTTAAGAAAACGCTTCAGACGTTTGAGGGTTCTTGCTCTACGAGCATTCTCACTTAATGTTCCGGGTCGGCCGGCCCCGCGAGGGCCGGCTAAAGGCCGAATCTTTTTTTTCAACTGCTAACCATCCAGGTTAGAAATTTTTGTTAAGTAACTTTTGAAATGGTTTAATCAACCTTCGTGTATTGATGGTAATACGCTGCTGTAACGTTAGTGATACTAATAGAAATAAAGTGGAAATTAGTGAAATACTAATGAACCAATATGCACTATTAGTGCAACTTTCTTCACTTGTAGTATTACTTTTATTACCAAATTGGTAATGTAAGTTAAAACATATTAGCCCATGGTTAATTAGTTGTAACCCTTTCATGATTGTTTTTAGCATTGTTTGAAACAATCACAAAACAAAAATAAAGCATAACTGAGGAAGTTTTTGATCTTCATGCATGAATTAATGCAGTTCTCAGTCACTTAACAAAACATTCTACCTAAAGCTAGTCATAACTATCCCCTGGCATCTTTTATAGGGTGATCATTAATACGTTGTAACGATATTTTCTTAACCCTATTTGGGAGATGCAATATGAAGAAATTCGTATGTCAAATTTTTAACAAGAACTGTCTTGAAACGGGGTTGAAGCCTGATATCCCCACAATCAACGCAGCTGCGCTGGAATACGTAAAACGCTTTCCTCTCTTTAATGTTCCTGCAGTTGCTTTTTCCGACAGAGATTTTGATGAGACCATTGCCGCCTACCTTCCTTATCCGATCGTGAAGGTAGTGCCGCTGGGTAGAACACCCGTTGAATCCAAGAAAGTCTTTCCATTGATTGCAGATTGCATCCATCTTCTTAAAGCTTATGCCCAGGGCGACCAAAAGCTCTACAACGAACTGGAAGACCGTTTTATGAAGCCTTCCAAGATCGCTTCACGTAGGCAGTTCATGGAGACCGTTATCGCTTGGGCTTTCATCTTCTTCTACTTAAAGATCAGAAGAGATCATCGTTATTTCACGGCCCTTTCTTTCCTGCTCTCTTCCCATACCCTCTTGAGCTATGTAAATCGTTTTGAATTCATCCTGCAGGACAAGGACGTTACTCCGGAAGAAGCAGAAGAAATGCAGTCTCGCCGTATCTGGAGAACTTTGTCTGTTTTGAAGGATCCTATCCTTCTTAATCCTCATTTGAATCAATTCCTCTGTGAACTTGCACCTCACGTTCACAAGGAAGAGTTCCCCATGCTCGCCCTTGAGCTCATTCCTGAACTTTACGATTCTGCAGGCAAACCTAAAGAGAAGATTGACAGCTACATGAACGGAGCCTTGGACGACTTTGCTAAGCAATATGCTGCTGAGTCCGGAGTCAGTCTCTCTAATCCTTCTTCTGCAGTTTTGAGCAAAAACCGAGGAATCAGTAAAGGAAGAGCGAGCGGTTATGGAATGGATATCCCTGTTGGAATCTCCAATAAAGACTTTATCTACGCTTTTATCGATGTCGTAAGCTTAATGTCTTTTGTGGTTAAGCGTCGTTTCGGTTTGAAAAATAAGCTGAGCTCCCTGTTTGTTCTTTACACACTTCAGCATCTACCCTTCTTTAATCTTCAAACAGACTTTCGCAACATTAAGACTTCCAAACTTTGGCCGGTTTTGATGCACACAGACGGTCAAACATCAGTCTTCGCTGCTCCAGGACCTCTTGTCCACTTTTCCACGGCTTCCTTGGTTGGTCACGGACCTTTTGATTATCAGAGTTGGACAGCTAAAGGCTGTCCAAAGAATCTTGCTCCTTTTAATACTCCCAAAGGCTTTCAGAAAGATGCTCGTAAAAGTCTCCGTCAGTTAAACCAGTGCTGCAATTCTTTCCTTAAGTCCTTCCTTCATTACCACCATAACAATGGCTAAACCTTCTATGCCCCTCGCCGATTGCCTGAGGCCTTTTAACCAATCTGACCGCCATAAAGTTCAGCCATTGATCAATGAGCTGAGGCAGGCGGTCGGAGACGATCATCTGCTTGGAATACAAACCGAGCTTTTTGAGGTATTGGTTAAGATCGTTGGCAATCTTCCTTTGAGCTCCGGTTCGGGATACTTTTGGCCGGGAAGCTACATCGACTTCTCTTTAAAGTTAAGCAGCATTGCGCTTAATCTTCTGCGTCAGCGCATCCAGTTCTTCACGATGCCGCTGGCTCAGAAAGAGTTCGAGACACAGCTTTTAAAACTCTTGGTTCCAACCATCTGTTTCTTCTTCAACTTACGCATTACGGCAATGACGTTCTGTGTGGCTGCAGAGAACGGCGATGAGTTTCGGTTTGAAGTGCCTTATGAAGATTGGTTCAAGGAACACGAGGGACAGGAACTTACGCTCTACCACAATGTCGATCCCGATCCTGAGGCCGCCGCTGGCAACATTAATCGTCTCGTCCTTAAATATCTTCCGGAATCTCTCCAAAAGCGCTTTGCAAAGAGCTTTAAGCGAGGATACCTTGCGCTGCTTTCCAAATTTATCCGAGGAGATGTCGGAAGTATTGTGAAGGATGAATTCATCCTCATCTTAATTTCTCAAGCAGAATCCATCCTCAGAGAGCAGATGACGATTGAATTTGCCAGACAAGGAGAGGTGCCGCCTCACTATATTCCTTCGATTCTGAGCTGGGCGATTTGCGCCCTGCTCGCGAACGAACTCTCTCCGGAAGCTGCGCTTAGGAAGTCCGATGAGATAGGCAATAAAGAACCTCTCCAAATCGTTGCAAGTGCGATCACGTGCAAGGACGGAGAAATCTATGCCGTAATCGAATATTTCTTTCCTCTCTTAACGACTAAGCTTCAAGAACTCTTTCCTCGCCAAACATGGCGAGAGAAAGAGGTTCTCAGAATGTGCTGTCAGTGTGGAATCTTTGACTTGAAAGAAGGCGCTACTTTTGAAGAAGTCGCAAACCGCATTGAAATTTATAAGAAATGCGGAAAAGAAGTTGTCTCTACACCCGTACAAGGTCTTCGCTTTAATAATTTCCTTCTTTATGTCGCTAATGACAGTTATTTCGGTAGAACCGTCCAATCTCTCCAAGCTAAACATTCTGTCAATGCTAATGATAAGAAACTGAAAGAGCTCGGTCTCTATAAGCCGGTTGCCAAATGGCAATGGGAAGACAAGAAACTGATGATGGAACGTTTGAAACCCTACTTTGAAGAGGTATTAGCACCCAAAACGGAAGAGGATAAAGAAAGAAGGGAATTCTTTGCTCAATTGATGGAAAAGGCCCGCAAGCGCTGGAAAGAAGAAGAACGCGCACTTAAAGAAGCCGAAGAAGCAAAAGTCCCTCCGGCAATTCTCGCTCAGCGTAAAGCCGATTTAGAGCATGCTTTGCGAGCATTCGAAGAAGCGAAAGAAAAATTTGACTGCGAATTCAACGTAAAAAAGAAACAAGCCAAAAACAAAAAGGCGAAGTCTAAGGAAGCTGCTGCAAAAGCAGCTTCTGAAGAAGCGTCTGCCGAAACTACTAAAACTGAAGAACCTGCAAAAGAAATGTCTAATACAAACTTAATCGTCGTTCAAAAAGCCGAAGAATCTTCTGTTCCGACGATCCAAACTTCGCACGCCATTAAAGCGTCGTGCAAACTTGTCTTTAATGCTCTTTGTCACGACACAAGCAGATTCTTCAGAGGTGTTGGGGAATGCTTTTCTGTGCACAACTGGCTGGCCAAACGCGGTTATAAACTGGTGAAAATAGATTCCGAAGAATCCTCTCTTTCTAATGCTTCAAAGAAATCTGAAGTTAAACAGATCGCTTGTGAGTCTAAGAAGGCCAGCGCCAATGAAGAAAACTCTTCTTTAATCGTCAGTCCGGCCACTGAAGCTCCCATCACCGAAGTGCAAACTCCGACGGCCCAAGAAACAGGGGTCGAAACTGCAGCCGTTGAAACTGTTGCAGAAAAATCTTCCGAAGAAAACAAAACTGTTGCTTCTGAAAACACAGCTCCCGTTCCAGTCGAGAAAGTTGATCAAACAACGACAGAAGAATCTACGAAGATAAGGAGAGAAGTCGCCAATCCGGAGCTTCAGCAGCAGTTAGTCCAACGACTTAATAAGTCTGTAGAAAAATCCTCTATCCATCTGGAAAAACTTGCCGATATGGAAATGGATGCTGAAATCAAGAGACTGGCTTCTTTGAAGAACAAGGATAAATCGGACAACTTGTCGAACAACAAGACTTCTCAAGAAGCTAACGCTAATTCCAAAGAAAATGCGGCAACTAAAACCTGGGCTCAATTCGTAGCTCAGCAAACCAAGCCATCCTCCTCTAATGCTCAAAGCAAATCTGACAAACCCTCTGATTCAAAGAATCCGTCTGTCGGCTCCCCATCCGAAACGTCCTCTTCGACCAATGCAGAAAAGCCTAAAGCTAAACGCGGCCGCAAAAAGAAAGCGGATACCCAAACCGCTAATGCTCCTGAGAACGCAGCCGCCGTTCAGAATGTCAAACAAGCTGAAAAGCAAAAGGCCACAAGTGAAGCAAAACCTGCCTCCGCTGCAAAACCCAATGCGAAAGCAGACGTATCTAATCTGTCGAAATCAAATGCAGCTCCTTCTGACCAGAATCCTCCGAAGGCTAAACGCGGTCGAAAGCCAAAAGCTCTTCAGTCTGCTAATTCTCAGGCAAACAATGAAACTGCGAAGTCAAAGGAAGTTTCTGTTGTACAGACTGCAAAGACAGCTAAATCCGCTGCTCAAACAAAAGCTTCTGTCAAACCGGCAGCAAAAACAGTTAAAGCCACGACTCAAGCTAAAGCAGAAGTTAAGCCGATACCTAATACTCGCGCAAAGGCGCCTTCTTCGGGTAAGTCTTCGGCTAAGGCAATACAAGCAGCTTTAACCGCTTAACCGTCCTTCTCTTAATTCTCAAAACATTCCAAATCGACCGTTTTTGCGGCCGATCGGGGGAGTTTTGTACCTAACGAATACCTATTGAAGCTTTTTACTATGGCTACACTCCATTTACCCTCTCGAGACAAGATCATCTTGAGCCGTACGGAAACAAGGAAGAAATTCGACGACTTGCCGGACTGGGACAAAATGATGTTGTCCCGAGCTGCCATGAGAGCCCTCTTCATGGACAACCCAGATGTCATCCTCACAATTGACAAGTTAAAGGTCATCTCCCGCGACCATAAACATCCTCAAAACCGTAAAGATCCTTACGGCAGGAAGATCTGGTATCTGCCGATCCGTTACCTAAGACCGGAGTTCGAATACACCGTAAAACCCAAAGAGAAGCCGACTTGGGAAGAAATGGCTAAGGAATACAGGTCAAAGAGGAACAAATCTTCCAGATGTGTTACTTCAGCGCAGAAGGAAAACAGAAAGATCCAGCTCTGCCATCGTCACTTTTACGTAGATGAATACGTGGAGCTTATGGCCACAAAAGCCAAAAGAGATCGTCTTAAACATATGCAGACTCGTGAACCTTACAAGTACACCAGAAAGATCGTCTTAAAGCTCAGTAAGTCTGACAAGCGCTCGAGAGAGCGCGAGGTGCTGAAGAAAATGAGCCAAACCTACACTGCACACAAAATCATTACCTATCAGAAATGGTACGAGTGGAGGGAAAAAGCCCGAAAGCTTCTTCCCTTAAAGGCCGAATACTTCAACCAGTGTTTGCGACGATATCGGAACAAGGCGCTAAGCCGCGGGGAAAAGTTTTCTAAAGTCCGTCCGCTTAAACCTTGTCTTGATCTCAACCACGAAGTCTATTACCGCTCCAAGCGAGACAAATACATCCCGCTTGAAGTCTTTAACCATACGTTTAATCCTTTTCCTAATGTTCACTATCCGAGAAGATACTGCTATCCGACGGCGCCGAAGCCATCCGTACAGACGATCCCATGAGTTGGCCGCGGTTTTTCCGTGGTTTGTATCGTCGGCCTATCTGGCATTTCTGGGTTTTCAAAACATCCTTCCCTTAAATCTCAGTTTCGCCTTGCTGTCTTTAACGCTTGGGATGGGCGCCTACCGCTTATCTAACGGCCTTTACATTCTGAGAGCCAGAAGTCTGCTTTCCGGCAGACGGATGGAGCTCATGAAGTTTTCCAGAGCGTTAGAGGACTTTGACGACAAATCCGTCTGTATCGGGTACGGATTTACGTGGCTTCCGGAACACACGCAAAAGCTCCATGACTTATCTCGCCTCAATATCTCAACCTTAATGCTCCCGTCTTTTATGCATCGTCTCTTTAATCGTCACGACAAGACTCAGCTGCCCGATGAAATCGGCATGCCTTATCTTCATGGGCTGCATACGTCTGAAAAGACCCTGCGCCGAGCCCTCAAAAACTTTGAGGGCGGCCTTCTTATTGTCGGAACGACTCAGGCTGGCAAAGGCGTGATGCTGAACTTCATCATGACGCAGGCCATTCTGAGAGGCGATGCGGTCATCTTCATTGATCCTAAAGGTTCAGACCGTATGTACAAGGCGTTTTGCCGTGCCTGCGAGAAAGCAGCCCGCGGAAAACCGCTGCGTTTCCATCCCGGAAACCGTTCTAAAACCGATGGGATTCGTTTTGATGTGACTGCGGTGTTCAGTACCGGTGCGCAGATTGCCACTCGCGTGATGTCGGTCGTACCCGGTGAAGACAACGTCTTCAAGCAGTTTGCCTGGTCCTGTATTAAGACCTTTGCGGACGCCATGATTGAACTCGGAGAAAAGCCTTCTTTGAAGTCCTTGTCTCAGAACATTAACAAAGGCATTGAAGATCTTCTCCGAGCCTTAATCCTCCAAGCGGTCAAACAGCATGCTGACACGGACTGGAGAGAACAAGCCGAATACTTCCTTCCTGCAAGAAGAGAAAACTGCACTGACGCCCTCCACGAACTTAATGTTCTGGTGTCTTGGTACGAGAACGTACTGCCTACGTATCTGCATACGATGGTCGTCGGCGAATGCTTAAAGATCTTCCATCACTCTAAAGAGCACTATTCCAAAATTACCGCAACACTCATGCCGATCTTTGCGATGTTAACCAGCGGCCCTCTGGAAGAATCCCTCTCTCCTGATCCGTCTGACGCTTCCGATAAACGTCCCATCTGGGATATGGAATCCCTCGTTAAATGTAAAGGCGTTCTTTATGTCAATCTCGACTCATTGTCTGACAACATGATTGCTTCTGCCGTGGGTTCCATGCTCTTATCCGACTTAACGGCTTACGCCGGTAAGCGATACAACCTCGGACTAAACGACGTTTGTATTTCGTTGTACGTGGACGAAGCCTCGAATGTCATCAATCAACCCTTAATTGAACTGCTCAATAAAGGCGCAGAGGGCGGCGTTTACACGACGATTGCGATTCAGACGGTACCTGACTTAGCACATCGTTTGGGATCCGTCCATGCAGCACGCATGGTTCTCGGCAACTGCAACAACTTAATCGCTCTGCGCTGTAAAGATCGAGAAACTCAGGACTTTGTCACCGAAACCTTCGGTAAGACGTACATCCACAATGTCGACACCACCTTGTCGACCCATGCGGATACGCATATCGGAATGCCTTCCTTTAAAGGCGGTGCATCGCACAAGCGCACGGCAGTGCGCGAAGAGATTATTCCCTCGGAATATCTCGGCAAGCTCCCGAACGCTCAATTCTTTGCTTCTTTGGGCGGCGGACATCTGATGAAAGGCCGTGTGCCCGTGATCATTGACGACGAGGAAAACTAAGATGCTCCCCCGACTCTTAATCCTCTTAATGATCCTTGTCTTGAGTTCCGTCATCTGGTGGCCAGGATTGAATGACGCTTCGTCTTTTGAGAACTTGTCTGAACTCCATCTCAAAGACACAAGCCAAAAGGTCGGCTCCTTGTTTGAGTCTCTGACGCCCGTCGTAGACGGCGTCCGCGCCAAAGTTACCGGAACCTTTAATGCTCTGCTCGGAGACTCGTACCTTCCTTCCGAGGAGGTTGACGGTCATAAGGACGCACCCACAAAAGAATTCTTTACGCGACTCTGGTCATCGCCCTACTTCGTCTCGATGCGAGCCATGCTGGAGATGTCCTGTGTTCGAGCCATCTTAGCGATCGGCTGGTTTGCATTTTTATCTCCGATCCTCATTGCCGTGGTCATTGATGCCTGGGTTGTGAGACGTCTGAAGTATGAAAGTTTTGCGGTGCACCACCCGACGCTTTATCAAGCCGCTTTGTCCTCTCCGACCGTGCTTCTGATCTGCGCGTTTGCCGTGATGCTGATGCCTTGGTTTATTCCAACTTGGATTGCTGCGCTCTTTTACGTGGCTTTCCTGATGTCCATCCATTTAATCGTCTCTAACTTCCATCGATTCGGATAACTTATGAAACGTCTTCTCCTTTTAATGCTTCTTTCGCTTGTCGGAACTTCTGTATCTGCAGCGGAAGACTGCTTTGACCGAATTGCTCAAAAGAAAGGCTTGGATGCTGATCTTCTCCGCGCCATTGCTTTTGTGGAATCTTCCGGCAATCCGTCTGCTGTCGGTCGTAATGCTTCCAGCGAAGACTACGGACTCATGCAGATTAATTCCGGCTGGCTGAAGCGTTTTAAGACCTCTAAGTCAGAGTTGCTGAACGACGCCTGCTTTAATGTTCAGGTCGGTGCGGAGATCTTGGCGGACAACTTTACGCGCGCCGCGCATCCTTGGGATGCCGTCGGCGCCTACAACGCCGCCTGTACTCGACTTAAAGGTCAGGACTGTATTGATGCCCGACAAAAGTATGCCTGGAAAGTCTATCGAGCCTACATAGGAATGTCTGACGCTAAACGCCAAAAGCTCAGAGACGTCACCTCTTAATTCTCTCTTTTTAAACAGTTTTTTGTAACGCCTTCCGCGTCGCTTTTTGACAAAGGCCGCGGCTGCGGAGGGATTTTTTGTCCTTAATCGGCCTTTGTCTTCTCTTTTATTTAACTTTTAGGAGTTTTTAATGACTTTATCTATCGCCACAAACAGAACTTTTGCTTTTGTTCCTGCTCTTCTGTCCGTCTCTATTTTTGTCCTGAGCGCCGTCTGTCCGGACGCTGCCTGGGCCGGAACTTCAACCGGAGGCCAGGAGCACTTTGCGGATCTCTACGCCATGTTAAAGGCCTGGAGTACCGGCACACTCGGTAAATCCATCGCCTTAATGTTCCTGCTTGTCGGTTTAGGCGTCGGCGTCATCCGCGGCTCCATCATGGGTGCCGTGGGCTGCGTTGCCGCTTCCATGGCTTTGTTCATCGGCCCGCAGATCATTGAACAGATCTTCACGGCCCTGATCTAACTCTTTTGAGTTCGGTTGCCCGAAGCTCTTTCGGGCTTCCGATTCTTCCAGGAATCAATCATGGAATCCTTTAATCCTCACGAATACGTCCCTCGCCGCTTGGATGCGCCTGCAAAGTTTCTGCTTTGGGACTTTGATTTGGTGGCGTCCGGCATTGCGGGACTTGCCTTCGGCATCATCGTTAATTCTCTTCTGATGGGTGCGATTGCCTCTTATGCTGCAATCTGGGCGTACAGCCATCTCAAACAGAAGCGTCATCCCGGATACGGACTTCATTACCTCTACTGGCAGTTTCCTTTTAGAACCTTTAAGCGCACTCCGCCATCGAGCCGCCGCTTTTTTGTCGGATAACCGAATATGAACGTTAAAGAATATACGACTGAGATTTCTGCTCGTCTTGCGCTGCGCTCTTTCTTTATCTATGCCTTTGCTGCGTCTCTCATTGTCAATGTCATTCTCGCATTCGGCTTAATCGTCCTTGATAAAAAAGACCGTGTAGTTGTGCTGCCGGCAGAAATCACGAAGTCTTTCTGGCTGGATGCCAACGGCGTCTCTCCGGAGTACTTAGAGCAGATGGGACTTTTTGCGCTGCAGCTCGCTCTTAATAATTCTCCAGAGACCTTTGAGCACAACCAAAGAAAGCTGCTTCAGTACGTCTCACCTGAGCGACGCGGTGCCACAGAAGTCTTCTTAACCGCTCAAGGACGCCGCATGAAGAGTGCAAATGCTTCCGTGCATATGCTGCCAGAAGCCGTGGAGACCAGAGCCTCCACCATGCAGATTTCTGTTCGCGGCAACGTTCGCCAGTTCATCGGAGACAAACTCACTTCCATGCAGAAGAAGTGCTGGATCGTAAAGTTTACCTACAGAAACTCTCGTCTTTGGTTAGAAACGATGCAGGAAGCCGACTGCAAACGACCGTTTGAACCGATGAAGCCCACCGGAGAAATCTAATGATCCTTCCTAATCGTCTTCTCATTCTCAGCATATTTCTTTGCCAGTCCGTGGTTGGCTTCAGCGCCTCTCTTAATGCTAAAGAGATGCCCAAAGAGTCGGCTTCGTCTGAAGCCCAGTCCTCTGTACATGCTGCGGTCGCTTATAAACAGCCTAACCGTGTTGTTGTGTTAAACAGCAAAATTGTCCGAGCGGTTTATGACAACAATCTGATCCAGGTCGATAAAGATCCGACCACCGGTGCTTTGTATGTCGTTCCGCTGACCAAAGAAACCACAGGAATGTTTGTGGTCACTGAATCCGGTCAGACACACAGCATTACGCTCTCTCCTAAAGAGCGTTTGACCGCTCAGACCGTCACTTTGAAAGAATCCGGAACCTTCTCTTCTTTTGATGATCCGTCCGTGCCGTCTGAACTTTCCAGTCTTCCCTATGAAGAGCGAATCCAGACTGCGCTAAAACTTATCCCGCAATTGCGGGACTCCGAGGGCGAAGTGCTCGGAGGCACGCTTGCCGGCGTCTATCTCCACGCTCAGCCTGTCAGGGCTTGGAATGTCTTAGGGCTGAGACTTGAACGCTATCGCATCCTGAATCGTACAAAACACAAACAGACGGTTCGTGAACCGGAGTTTTGGAGAAACGGTGTCTTGGCCGTTGCTACGGAAGCTTCTGATCTTGCGCCCAGTGCATCTGCAGATCTTTGGTTAGTGAGGTCCGCAAGATGAGCGTTAAGAGTTATTTTGAAAGTGAGCGAAGAAAGAAACAAATCACCTGGACGCTAATTATCTTAGGCGCACTTTTTGCCGGGGCCATGCTTTCTTCTTACTACTCTGATAACAAAAAGCCGGCTGCAGCCCCTCAGATCACAAGCACTACACAAATCTCGATGGTTCCGTCTAAAGCGGACTATGAACAGCATCAGGCGATCTACAACGATCGCTTACTGAACTTAGAAAGAGAGTCCAAAGAAGCAAAGCAGAGAGAAGCCAAACTTCAAAGCGATAAGAAACGCTTGGAAGATCGTATTGCGCTCTTAGAAAAGAACGCTCCTAAGGCTAATCGTCCTACCGAGGCCACTCCGTCGGAAGACGGCTGGCCGCCTTCCGAGATTCTCGGAAAACAGCCGATCAGCAAGAAGACAGGCTTTACAAGCGGCAATCAGCCTCAAGGCAGATATTCTCGCCAGCAACCCGATGCCTCGGTTTCTTCTCCGGCGCCACGTCTTGTCATCAACAATTTCGGCTCTGCTCCTAATCCTTCTAATGTTCTCGGATCACTCCCGATTAAGGCAAAACCTGAAACCTTGTCTTATCTGCCGAGCGGCACGTTTGCTAAAGCTCGCCTCTTAAACGGCGCCACTGCGCCGACCAGAGGACAAGGCTCCGGTAATCCGGTTCCTGTGCTCTTAGAGCTCACCGATTCTGCCGTCATGCCTAATCTTTACCGCTCCGGCATTAAGCGCTGCTTTGTGACTGCCAATGCCACCGGTGAGTTAGCGAGCGAACGCGTGCTGATTCGTCTTGACCGATTGTCTTGTATTGATGAAAACGGCGGAGCCGTGGATAAGAAGATCCAAGGTTATGTTTCCGGAGAAGACGGCAAAACCGGTCTTCGTGCCCGCTTAGTCACCAAGAGCGGACAAGCCATCGCTAATGCTCTGTTTACAGGAACTTTGGCCGGTCTCGGCAAAGCGGTATCGCTTGCGTCTGAAAACCAAACGACTTCTATTACCGGGACGGTTTCTACTACGGTCACCAACCCTTGGAAAGCGGGATTCGGAGAAGGCGCCACACACGCCATGGATCGAATCACCGATTACTACTTAAAGCTCGCAAGCGACATGTTCCCGGTCCTTGAAGTGGATTCCGGACGCAATGTCGAGATTGTGATCTCAAACGGCATATCGATTGAACGAAACACTAAACCTTAATTTACTGCCATGTTTAAACCATCTTCCCTTTTAACTGTCCTTGTCTCTGTGGGTCTGGCCGCACCGATTTCGAGTTTTGCTTCCGGTGCGTGTGTCAATCCTGACTTTAGGGCTCAGAAAGTTTCTGCCGTTAAAACTTCGGCACCGCAGAAGGCAGCCGCCTCTGAAACTCCGGCCTACAAAGAATCTAATGCGTCATCTGTTCCTTTAATCGCCGGACAAGCCGATGAATTGAAGATCGCAGCGGATAACTTCAAGACTCGTTATCCCAAGACTAAAGTTCTTGCGTATCGTCTGACTCCGCTGGCAGGAATTTTCGAAGCGACCGTCGGCAAAGAAGTCATCTACTTTGATAAGACTGCAAGGTTTGTGTTTTCCGGCCGTCTCTTAGATATGGATCGAGGAGAAGACTTAACCGACCAACGTCTTAAAGACTTAAGAAGAATCGCTTTTGATTCTTTACCGCTGGATAAAGCGGTAAAGACTGTTTACGGCAACGGTAAAAGAAAGCTTGCTGTCTTTACCGATGTGGACTGTCCGTTCTCTCGCAAACTCGGAACCACACTTGAATCCCTCAAAGACGTGACGGTCTATACGTTCCTCTTTCCGCTGGAGTCCATCCATCCGGAAGCTCGCGTAAAGTCTGATGCGGTCTGGTGCTCTAAAGATCCCTCTAAATCTCTTGCCTCTGCCCTAAAGGGCGAACCGATGCTTAAAACGATTGCCGACAATCCCGTTTGTCCGTCTCCGGTGAATGACGTTCTAGCTTTGGCAAAGCAGCACGGCCTCAGCGGCACGCCGACGCTGATCAATGAAGCCGGAGACCGTACGGCCGGCGCCCTTCCGCTCGACAAACTTGAGGCGTTTATCAACGCTCCTTTGCAGGGAAATTAAATGAAACGTCTCTCCTTAATCGTCTCTGCAGTCTCTGCAGCGCTGATGCTTTCCGGATGCGGGTCGCTGACAGGGTTTTCTAATGCGAAGACGGATTTTGCCTGTGCCGATCTATCCGGCGGTCCGTCCTGCAGAAACATCTCTCAAGTCTATGAAGAAAACAATCCGACAACGCCTGTCCTATTAGCCGCTTCTGAGGAAGAAGACTTTGTCCAGCCGTTTTTTGAACCAAATCAAACTAAGGGCAAAGAGAAAGTAACGACCGTCTCGACAGAAGTTTCTGTTGAGCAAGTGCAAACGGGCGCCGTTGAACGGACCTCCGACTTTGTCACGATTGTTCCGGCGCGCCCCTGGAGGAAGCCTGAAACTGTTCTTCGCGTTTGGCTCGCACCCTTCCACGATAAGTTAGGCGACCTGCATGACCAGCGGTATCTCTATGTCCGTTTAGAGAACGGCGGCTGGACAACCGACAGTGTCAATGAACTTGTCTCGTCTTCCCGCTTGTCTAAACCCGTTTATCCGTTGTCTTCCGACCAGCCTCAGGATCCCAATGAAGCTAAACGAGAAAGGCTTAAACAGCTTCCCGCTTTCGGCTTTACCGGCAAACCCTAAATCCTCCTTCTTTTAATCGTCCTTTTCTTTCCCATGAAGCTCAAAAACTTCCTGTCTTCTGCGGCCTCTCTGTTTGCCTTTCAAGACTTAAAACCGAACTTTAAGGCGCACCCAGGTGCTACTCCGACACGCCGCAAAGCGCCTTTACGCATTGACCGCTTCGCCGACGAACTGCCCTACGCCCAGTTTGAAGAAAGCGACAAGCTCTGTGTCATTGCCGCACCCGACGGATCGTTTGAAGGATTGGGTTTTGTCATTGAAGTGACACCCCAAACGGGAACGTCCTTAAATATGGCAAAAAGCCTTGAGCACATGATCGGATCAATCCTTCCGGACGGAACCGGGGTTCAGGTGAGTCTTTTCGGATCTCCGTTTATCGAACCTCTTGTCGAACTTGTCCGAAGCCAAACCCTTCGTCCGACACCGGAAGACACGCCGGCACGCGCCGAGCAAAAGGACTTGCTGTCCGCCATGACACAAGCCAAGGCAAAGTTTCTCTCTCGCTCTGCGACTCATGCGCCCTATGCGGGGCTGCCCATCCTCGGCCGCAATCTTCGCTGCTGGATTTCGGTTGTCATCCCTGCTAAGGATCCTTTTGCTTCCGAGGCCAGAGACAATGCACTTTTGGTTCGCAAGGTCATGGTTTCGACCTTGAACCAATGGCATTTCGCGCCCTTTGTTTGGGATGAGCGGATTTTGCTTCACACCCTATCCCTCATTCTTAATCCTCAGCTTTTTGTGAACGGCGCATGGTCGTTTTCCGAAGTCGATACTGCCCGAGAACCTCGAGCCCAAATGGTCTCTCACGACACCACCATTTCGGTAGAAGAAGATGGGATTATCTTCCGCTCTGCTCATCATCCTTTAATCATCAAAGCAGTGAGCCTTTCACCGCACGGCTATCCGCAAAGCTTCTCATTAGACAAGATGGCTCGGGCTGCCGGAGATGTGGAAGGTTCTTTAGGCTTCTCTAGTCCGTTCCTCATTACGACTTATCTCTCTAAAACGTCTTATGAGAAAGGCAAGAGCTACGCTCAGCTTAAAAGCGCTCGAGCTGAACAAATGTCTGCTACGGAAATTGCCCGCTTTATTCCGACGCTCCAAGAGGAAGCCAGAGATTGGAGAGCAGCTGTGCAGTCTTTTGAGCACGGTGAAGGCTTAGTCCAGCTCTCGCACCAAGTCATGATCTTCCCGACGACCGAGAACGTCACCCATGAAGTTCAAACGGCAATCGGGATCTTCAAGAAGATGTCGATTGAGCTTATGCAAGATCACTTAATGCATCTTCAAGGCTTAATGGCCTCTTTACCAATGACCGGAGGCCCCCTGCTGGCCCATGACGTAAAGCTTGCTAAACGCTCTTCGACGAAGACAAGTGCCAATGCCGCCAATACGATGCCTTTACTCGGTGACTGGAAAGGCTCCGGTACACGAGCGGGACACTTGCTGCCGACACCGATTCTTTCGCTGTTTTCTCGCAGAGGGCAGATCACGCACATTGATCCTTTTGCTAATCCTCATGGCAACTACAACGGCATCGTGACGGGATCCTCCGGATCCGGTAAATCCGTCATGCTGAACTCTCTGGCCCTCGGAACACTTTGCTCCAACGGTCGTGTGTGGGTCATCGATATCGGCCGAAGCTACGAAAAACTCTGCCACTGCGTCAACGGCCAATGGATTGAACTCTCGGATACGCCTCGCCCTGACGGCAAGATCGATTGTCTTAATCCTCTCTCGGTAACAAAGAACATCGAAGCTGATATGGACTTAGTCCTGCCTCTGATTACTCAAATGGCATCTTCCAATGAACAGCTCGATGACTTAATGCTCTCGCATCTTCAGATCCATATTCGCCATATCTGGTATGAAGCCAAAGCCCTGAACAAAGTTCCGACGATTACCGACTTAACTCGTTCGCTCCTTCATAACGGTCGACTAGGAGGCGCTCATCCTCGCCTTAACGATCCTGAATGGGAAGCCTATTACGCTTCTTTAACTACAGAAGAGCAGAAGACACTAGACGATCCCCGTCTTGTCGACCTCGGCGTCAAACTCATGCCTTACGCACAAGGCGGCGCTTATGTCTCCTTCTTTGAAGGCGAAGCCAATATCGACTTTGACAATCACTTCATTGTGCTTGAGCTGGAACAGCTCAACACCAAAAAATCGCTTCAAGCCGTTGTCTTAATGCTCCTGATGTATCTCATCGACGTAGAGATGCGTCGAGGCGAACGTTCTCAGCCCAAACTTGTCATCATCGATGAAGCCTGGGACTTAATGGTCCGAGGACATTCTTCTAAGTTTATTGAGGCCGGCTACCGCCGTGCCCGTAAATTAAACGGCGCTTTCTTTACCGGTACGCAAGGACCGGGAGACTATTGGAAAAGTTCTGCTGCTAAAGCAGCGTTAGACAACGCCGACTGCAAGTTCATCATGAAGCTCAAAGAATCCGTCTTGAGTGAATGCGAAAAGGAATCCCAGCTCGGCTTAGACGACTATGAATTCCAGCAGCTCCGTTCTCTTAAAGGTCTGAGGGATGTTTATTCCGAAGTGTTGGTCAAGATCGGCGATGCGCCGACTTCTGTGAATCGTCTGATTCTCGATCCGTTTTCTCTGTTGGTCATGAGTACGCATCCGAAGGACATCAGCGATATCAATCGCTTCCGCAAGGAAGGACTGTCGATGAGAAAAGCCATCGAAGCGGTTCTTTTAGAACGCGGTCAAGGCGAGTTCATTCCTTAATTGTCTTTCCCTTTAATTCTCAGACCTCTCCAAGAGTTCAATTCCATTTCCTTTCAATCCTATGAAAATCTCCTTCCTCTCCGTCACCATCGCCGTATCTATCGGTCTAGGGCTTGGTTACTGCGCTTATCAAGCCAAAAACCGAATTGCCGACTTTCTGGATCGTCCCCGCTTTGCCGTTGTCAATCTCAATTCTGTCGTTAAAGCCAATGAAGTCCGTGTTGTCTCTCAAGGCAAACGCGGAGAAGAAATTATTGGCGAAGCCGAACACTTCGCCAAAAGACTCAAAGAAGAACTTGCCCAGATAGAAAACGAATGCGACTGCGTTCTTCTGGTTTCTTCTGCCGTCATCTCTAACGCAAAGCTCCCTGACTACACGACGCACCTTACCGCCAAACTCGGACTTTCTGCCGAGCAGCAAAGCAATCAGCTTCAGCAGATCGAAGCTCGATTAAACAGCGGAGTCAAACGATGAGCCGCATGAAAGCCCACCCGAGAGTCTTTTGGCATCGTCTAAAAGATCATGTTCGCCGCTTCGGATGGATTTGGCTAGCTGTCTTCTTAATCCTCAGCCTCGTTAACCATCGCTGGCATCTGGCTTTAAACCGCTCTCACTCTCTGCCGTTCAAGCTCTTTGCGATTGAACGAGGACAAAAGGAGGTCAAAGTCGGAGATTACGTGGCTTTTGAACCTAAGCCTTCAGCTGTCGGAGGCTACCGTCTGACCTTTATCAAGGAAGTGGGCTGTGGTCCCGGCCAAACGCTGACGCGTGAGAACCGTACGTTCTATTGCGACGGCAAAGAACTCACCACCGCTAAAGAACGCGCTCTGAACGGCAATCCTTTAGTAGCCACTCAGCCTCAGGTTTTAGGGGAAGACCAATACTTTGTGCGCGGAACGCACAAAGATTCTTATGACAGCCGTTATGAAGCTTTCGGCTTGATCGACCGCTGCCGCTTCAGCGGCAAAGCTCATCCTCTCTTTTAATGGCCGAAGATTGTCATGAAACCAACCCGTGTCATTCTTTCAACTTGCGCTGTCGTCTCTTCCGTCGTTTGCATTTCTGCCTACAGCGTTGCTTCGAGCGAACCTTCGGTGAGCTTTAGTGTCGCAAAACCCTACGCTAAGGAAACCGCACTTAAACCCAAAGTCGAAATCCTCGAACCGCTCGGTCTATTGCACGATATTTCCGAACCCGACATTCTCGAAGCTTTTAAATCTCGTGTCGGTGCAATGAAAGTGTCCGGTGAATACGATCGTCGTTTCAACCAAAACAAAGATCGTATTGCTAGAGAACTGGAACACCCGACACCGGTTGCAGGATTGAAGAAAGCCACGGAAATACGGGTTTGGGAATTGTCTGCTTCCGTCCCGGAAACCCTACCCGAATCTCTTCTTCGCCAGGCTCAGTCCGTCCCCATGCCGCATCTGTCTCGTTCATTACTGTTTATTGACGGAACGGACTTTGAGTCTCTTAAAGCCGCTCAAAAACTCTATGAATCGCAAAAGGACATGCGGGTGGTTCTGGTGAACGGCACCCCGGCAGAAGTCTCGGAAAAGCTCAATCGCCGTGTGTTTTTTGACCAAGGCGGTGCGCTCGTCCGCGTCTTCGGGATTAAAGCCGTTCCTGCTCTTCTCTTTAATGGTCCGGAAGGCCCTGAAGGCGCCGAATTTGCGCCCGACCAATTGTCCGAACTCCTTTCTTTGATGCCACAGCCATGAAACGCTCTCTTCTAATACTCCTTTTGTCTTTCTGTTTTGCAGCTTCCGCTTCTGCCGGAAACTGCAAAGGCAGAATCATCAATCCGATCACGGATGTCTGCTGGAGCTGTGTTTTCCCGATCAAGCTCGGAGGCGTTACGCTTTCTTCCGGAAACAATGCCGATCCGGAAACCGATGCCAATCGTCTTTGTCTCTGTGCTTCCGGCGCCAATATCACCGTGGGACTCAATATGTCCTTCTGGGAACCGTTAAGAACCGCCGAAGTGGTTCGCACGCCTTACTGCTTTCCGTCGCTCGGCGGAATGGAATTAAATGTCGGTATTCGAGCACCGGCCCACGGCCGTACTCCTAATAAATCCACTTCAGCTCAGCGCTCTTCCTTTTATCAAGTGCATTGGTACTTCACGCCTTGGCTTTTTATCCTTGAAGTTCTCCTCGACACGAAATGTCTGGAACAGTCCGCATGGGATTTAGCCTATATGACAGAACTCGATCCGCTTTGGGATGATTCCGTCACTACGTTCTTCTTAAATCCGGATGCTTCGCTCTTTGCCAATCCGGCCGCGGCTGCAGCCTGCGCCGCTGACTGCGTGGCGGCAACGTCTTCGCTTCCGGTTTCTGAACTCTATTGGTGTGCAGGATGCCACGGCGGAATCTTTCCCTTAACCGGCTGGGTCGGCTCTCATGTTCACTTTCCTCAAGCTTCTTCTCTGCTTGTCGCGCGCTTCACGATGAAACTCCATCGCTCCGGTCTTCAGTGGGCGGCCTACGGAGAAAAAGGCCAGTGCGGTCCTTATCTGGAACCCATCATGGATAAACGTGTCTATCGAACTCAGATGATGTATCCGTCAAGAACGACAGGTAAACAAGACGGACGATGCTGTTATCCGATGGGCGCTTCGACTTCCCTTTGGCATTCCGGCAAAACCTGGGCTTCCGGCGGAGAAGATGCGGCTTACCTCATCTATCGCAAACGGGACTGTTGCCAAGGTGCGGGCATTCAGCCGAGTTGATTTTGAAATATCCACACCAATTCAAAACAATCTTTGAAAAGAGATTACTTTTTCAAATCTTAATGCTCCATCCGATCTAACCCAGATAAAACTTTTTGAATTAAACACACTTATTCAAAAATTCGTTTATGAATAAATCGTACTTTTTCGAATTCCTTCTGAGCACCTTGATGACTTGTCCGCTGATCACCTTTGCTGCTTCGGAACCTTGGATGATCGAAGATGTCCTTGAAGCTTCTTCCGAACTCTCTCAGCAGATGAGAGATCCTGAAGTAGCCACACAAAAGCCTCTGCCTCAGGCCTTTGTCTTGGTGTCTTTTTCAATGCCGGAGGCTTCCTTAGAGCGTTTGGCCCGTGACGTCAAAGACGCCGGCGTGCCTTTGGTTTTTCGCGGCGTTCCGGAAACCAAAGGACCCTCTGACTCTAAACTCCCGCTCCTTAATCCTCAGTCGCTCTCGGCCTTTCAGCCTTTAATCGATTCCGGCGCCGACGTCCAGCTCAATCCCGAACTATTCTCCGAATTCAATATTCGTCAGGTTCCCGCTTTAATCATCAAAGAAGAAAGCTCCGCTTCCTCGGACGGCTGCGTCCAAAGCGCAAAAGCCGTTGTCGTCCCGGGAGACGTGACGTTGAGATACGCCTTGGATCGTCTAACCGATCGCAAAGACTCCGTCGGCGAAGCCGCCCGCGCGCTTCGCGTCAAACTTGGGAACCGACCATAATGTGTACCCTTTTTCCTCGTGCTTTGCTCAGCTCTGCTCTTTTAATGCTCTTTAGCAGCCAAGCTTTTGCTTACGATAAGCAATCCGCAATGGATGCTGCTAAAGAAGAAGCGGCCAAGCTGTCGATCAAAGACATCCTCACAGAGAGCTCTGCTTCTGGTACGGTTCCGGAATACGGCGCAGACGTATCGGAACTTAAAGACCTGTTTGCCAAAGGGCAAGGCAATCTCTTAACACCCGGCTCTTCTAAAGCCGACGGTTGTTTGTCGCAAACGTCTATGGACTGCCGTGCAGTTCAATTAATTTACGACACACATTCCCGGCCGGGATGGGAGGAATCCGACTTCGACAATATCTTGGCGGATCGCGATCATCTCTTAAATAAAGTTCCGGATCTTCCGCCCAACGGAGGAGAAATCTGCGAAACCATCACAACGACCCGGCCGCCTCAGACCGACTTTGCAGTCTGCGAAGAAACCACCGTCGGCAGCTCTACTCAGTCCTGCTTTGAAGGCTGGACAGAAAAGCTCGACGTCTCAACGCTCTTCGAATGTATTGCTCGAACGGGTAAGAAACTCACCGTTGAGTGTCTCGCCGATTACAACGAAACGAGCCAAGACTACACGTGTCTCCATACACCGCCTCAGACCTGCCACGTCGGAGAAAAAGTCGAAATCCAAAGTACGTATCAATACCGCTGTAAAACTCAGCAGTTTGAACAAAACACTTATCGATGCAATCGATATCTGGAAGTGGTCGGATACTCAGGATGCGAAATCGGCAAGTTCTTTGAGGCTCAGTCCGAGACTTCGTCTTCGCTCGGTAAAGATGCCTGCAACGGCGGAGACGTCATCGAGCTTAAATATCAATGCTCTAATGATCTGATCCCCAAACTTCGCATAGAAACCAACGTTAAAAATTCCGCTAACTTCGGTTTTGAGATACAGGCGGCCGACTTTCAGAACGAACATTACTTCTCGAACTGCAAAGGCGTCTGGACCGGACAAACCCGCTGCATCGGAGTCAACTGCACCGTCGATATCAAGATGGACATCTATACCCGTCCGGGTAAATGGGATTACTCCGGTTCCATCCAAAAGCGTTTTTCTTTCCAGAAAAACGTCAACGACATTTCCTTAGACAAGTGGCGCACCACCTGCGTCAGCGATGACGGCAAAGTCGTGGAGTTCGAATCATGATCCGTCTTCCTTTAATCGTCCTTTTGTCCTCCCTGACCGTCCTGTCTTCTGCGCCTGTCCGTGGCGCCTGCACGGACGGCCCCGAAGTCTGTGTCGACGGTCCCGGCTCCAAGTTTATTAATGGCGTTGAGGTCTGGCGCGAATGCTGGAACTATCAAACCACGCGTCACTGCACTTCAAGCTCGACTGTCGATTATTGTTCCGGCCTAAAACAAACACCGGGTTGTCGTCAAACAAAAGCAGAGTGTCTGAGTTACAGCCTGACCGGTACCTGTATGTCTTGGAACAGTACTTATATCTGTTCCGAAGAAGCAAAAGAAACAGAAAACATCGAAATTCTCGATAGTTCTCATACCGTTATATCCGGAACGGATACGACGACTTGTTCAAGTTTCTTAGACAATCCCGACTGCTATATCGCAGAAGAGAAATGTATCGAAGGTCCTGAGACACGAATCATTAACGGCGTAGCCGTTTATAAAGAGTGCTGGAAGAAAGAACTCGCTTTTGCCTGCGCTGCTCCCGGCGCCTCCAACAGCTGCCAAATCCTCGCCTCTAAAGGCTGTCAGCCCATAGGAGAAAAAGTTTGCGAGCGCGTCGGTGCCGACGGAACCTGCGCGCAGTATTCGCAGAAGTACCACTGCGTCAATACCGATCCGATTGAAGGCGATGACATTACGCCGGAAGGAACACCCGCTAAACCCGGTTTTGATCTTTTAGCCTGTAAGACTGCAACGGAAGGCATGACCTGTAAAGCCTCCGGTTACTCCTGTATGCAGACCAACGATAAAGGCGAATGCATTCAGCGCAAATACATCTATAACTGCACCAAATCCCTAAACGAAAACTCGTGCGAAGCCCTAGAAAAGCTCCCCGAATGCGAAGTCCGTAAATCAACCTGTATCGAACGCGACGGCCCGAAGTGTCTTGCTTATAAAAAGGAAATCTTCTGCAAAGGCGACTCGGAAATCTCTGCCCCCGGCGCCGACATCATTGATTCAAACATTGTCATCGGCGCCATTGAACCCTCGGACACTTGTCTTCCCCTTAAAGATAATCCGGCCTGCACGGTGCTTCGAACCGAATGCGTCGAAGGCCCGGCAGAAAAGATCATCAACGGCATCCCTGTTTATAAAGACTGCTGGAAGTATGAACACGTCTATGTCTGCGGAGCCTCAGGCGACGGCTCCGAAGAAACCAAAAACGACTGCGGTAAGTTCGAAGCCGATAAAGACTGCGTCAAAGTCTCTTCCGAATGCATTGCGGTCGATGACCAAGGCAAATGTTTAACGACCGCCCACACTTATCGCTGTGTAGAAAAAGAAGGATCCGTCGTCACAGAAACCATCTGCCGCCCCGCAGAATGCTTGGACGGCATCTGCGAGGGCTCCGGCGACCCGGCCGATTCTGACTTCTCTAAAGTGATCACAATGCTTGAGACAGCGCGCCAAGGCGCCCTTTACGGCGACTACGACAACGGCCGCTTCTTTAACGGAGAAGTCGACGAATGCTCCAAGAAAGTCTTAGGTTTCTCCTGCTGCGATACCAAAGTCAAAGCCGGAACGGCTAATTCGTCTGCTTTTGGCAAAGCGATGAGATTTGCCGGAGACGTGACGGTAGAAACCGTCAAATACATCGGCAGTCCTTATGTTTATGACGTCTTGTCAGCTTCTGACGCTACCTCCGGCATCTTGAATATGCTCTACGGCGATGCAACGAGCGGTATCTACAATCCGTCGCTCTCTTTCTATGGTTTCGGAATGACGCTCCAAGGGGGCCAAATGTATTTCACCTTTGACCCCACCTCTTTCGCCATGTCCGTTGCCGTCCAAATTGCATTGGACTATCTGCAGTGCGAACCTAAAGAGCAAACCTTAATGCTCAAGAAAGGCCAGAAGCTCTGCCACTACGTCGGAACCTACTGTTCTAAGAAAGTCGTCACCTGCGTGGAAAGAAAAGAAAGCTACTGCTGCTACAACTCGCCTCTTGCCCGCATCCTTCAGGAACAAGGCCGTCCTCAGTTAGGCAAAGGCTGGGGCTCGGCGCAAAACCCTCAGTGCGAAGGCTTTACCCAGGACGAACTCGAACGCTTGGATTTTGACGCGATGGACTTGTCTGAGTTCGAAGCCTTAATCGTCCAAAAGAACGAACTCAATTCCGCTGCCGCCCAAGACCGAGGAACGACCCATACCAAGAATTTAGTCGATAAAGACTTAGGTGCTTATGTCCCGCCGTCGGTCGGTTCTTCGCATGTCGTCGATCCCAACTTCACGGGTACTCCGACAGCGCCTACCCGCCCCTCATCGTCTAAAGCTCCTTCTAAAAATCTTAAAAACTAACCTCTAATTATGTGCAAAAGACCACAAAATCTTTGTCTTCTTTTATCGCTTGTCTTAACACTCGCCGCGCCTGCATCCCTGGCGGCTTCGTTCTGGGAAGAAGACGTTTGGAATTCAGATGACCGAGGTTTTCTTTACTATCCGCCTGAAGAATTAAAGAAAAAAGCTCCGGATCCTAATGCGCCTAAAGATCTTTCTTTAATCCTGAGCGCCGCTGAACTGAGAGCTGAGTACACCAAACGATTAGAGAACGCGACCTTTCTTCCCACGGAAGCCAATGTCTTAGCCTTCCAAGAGGTCAACCACTTCGTCCAAGAAAAAGCCGCCCTCTTTACCGACATGAACCGTCGGGTTTCTTGGCAGAACCCGCAGTTTGATTTCTCAACCCTCAATCCGGCCGCAAACTTCGCTCAGGTCTCCTTAAAGGAAGACAGAAACCAAACTCGTAAAGAACAGATTCCTCAGATCGCCCAAGAATGGGGCTTGATGTATTTCTATCGCTCCGACTGCCGCTTTTGCGCTCTCCAGTCTCCGTTGGTCAAGCAGCTCAAGGATACGTTTGGTTTTGATGTGCTTGCCGTCTCTCTTGACGGCTCGCCTAATGATCATTTCCCGGATGCGCTGCCGGACAACGGTGTCTCCAAACTTTTAACCAACGGAATGGGATTGGACCGAGTGCCCGCGCTCTTTATGGTTAAACGCGATCAATCCGCCTCTTACTTGGTCTCTTCCGGTGTGCTTTCGCTTGAAGACATGCTAAGCCGCATTCAGACACTGGCTTTAAGCAAGCCCGGAGAGTCGCTTTTCGGCGGCGCGCAGGCCGCAAACTCTGTGCAAAAGACCACAAATTTGTCTGCCCCTGACGTTTTTCCGAACACTGTCTTAACCGCGCCTGCCGCCGCTCCTTCCCTTTAATCCTCTTCAGCCATGACCCGTAAATTCACAAAACTTTTCTCCGCTTTGACTTTGAGCACCTGTCTCTTCACGGCTGACGCTTCCGCAGGCTTCATGAAAGACTTCTATTCGGCCGCCGGTTCTTACCAAGGCAACGTCACACCGGCAGGTGTCTATCAGTCTTCCGGTATGAATACCGTCACAGGCGGCGGATTTGTCTATCGAGCTCCGCGCAAAGATTTCAATGCGTTTTATTTCACGCCGCCTTCTCTGTCTGCCGGCTGCGGCGGCATTGACTTATTTCTTGGCGCCTTCGGTATTCCTTCTCGAGAAGAGTTTGTCGCTTTCTTACGCAACATCGGTACCGCACTTCCCGGCTTAGCCTTCCAGCTTGCTCTTCAGTCTTTAGCGCCTGACCTTAATGAACAAGTCACAAGCTTCCGTGACATGATTCGCCAATACACCAACATGTTCCAAGACTCCTGCACCTCCGCACAAAACCTCTTAAAGATGAGCGGTGCAGAACAATGGATTCAAAAGACAGGCTTTGACGCCCGCAATGCTTTGCGAGCCTCAGGCATCGTCTCCGACGCCTCTGAGGCCGATGCGAAGACCCGAACCGACGGCGCAGCGGTTTTAGATTACGCGCCGACCCGTAAAGATTCCGGCGGTAATGTGGTCGATGCTCCGGAGTTAAACCTCACATGGTCTCTGCTTTCCGGCGGCAGCTTTAATGCTTCTTACAGCAAAGAGCTTAAAGAACTCATGATGACGCTCGTGGGCACCGTCATTTATGTCCGAGAAGGCAGCGGCAAAGACACCGTCACCCGCGCCATCCCGATTGCCGGTCAGGACTTAGTAGGTTTTCTGTTCGGACGCCCCGATACCCAAGTTTTAGAAAGCGAAGCTTTCCGTCTCCGCTGTGTGGAAGAAGACGGCGATGACCGCTGCTTGTCTGTTAAAAAGACCACGCTTGATGAAGTCAATCTTCCCTACGAGTTCATGAAGGCCGCCTCTAACTACAGAAACTCCATCCTGCGCCGAGACCCAAATCTTGTCTCCGAAGCCGACATGCTGCTTTTAGCTTCCTCTTCCACCATCCCCTTAATCCGTCTCATCAATGCCACCGCTTCTCATCGCTACTTAGGCTTCTCTCAAGACATCATGCGGATCTATGTCGAAGCGGCCGCCTTTGAGGCCGTCATCCGAGCCATGGATCGTCTGTCTTTAGACATCAAGGCCGCAGCTTCCGCCTCTTCGGCTTCTCAAACCGGTGTCATTGCCGCCGAACACCTAAAAGTCATTGAGGCAAGAATCGATGAAGTTCGTAAAGACATCGCATCGCGCAGCGATGCGGTCTTTCAGCAGATGAGCCGAGCCCACTCTTTCATTACGCAGATTGAACATTTGGAAAGAAGTGTCAAGGGCGCATTAGCTGCTGACTTAGCGGCCAATCTTTCCTTCGGAGAAAACCTCTAATGGTGATGGACTATTACGCCTACTGGAACGGAGGCCAAATCCGAGATTTATTCGAAGCCTTGGTTTCGATTTGCTCAGGAAGTTCCTACGAAGGTCTCCTTAAAACCGCCGTTCTTGCCGGTTTTCTTGTCACGCTCACCGGCGCCCTTCTGAAGTGGCAGGGGTTGGCTTCAAAGGTTTATCTTTTTGCCGCCGTCCTGTTTTACTCTGTAATGCTCGTCCCTAAAGTGGATGTCGCTATACACGACGAACGAAGCGCGGATGTTTATGTCGTGAGCAACGTCCCGTTCGGCGTCGGCTTCTTTGCTTCAGCCACTTCTAAGATCGGCCATTTCCTCACCGAAAGCTTCGAAACCGCTTTCTCTTTGCCGGACGCGGAACGCTTCTCTAAGTTCGGCTTGGTCTATCCTCAGCGTGCTTTAAATAGTCTCTTAGCCGCCGGCCCCGTGACACCCGAAGGCCGAGCCTTAACCGATCGTGTCATTGCCGACTGTATCGGGCCCGAACTCTTGGATCATCCTGATAAAGCGGCTGAGCTCAGCCACTCAGGCGACATTTGGGCCACGATTTCCGCAGACGGCTGGATCAATCCTGCTCGCTCTTCCGTCTCTTCCGACGGCACCGTTCAAAGATGCGATCAAGCGCTCCAAAGCCTCGATCAGCATCTCAACACTGTTGAACTCGACTTCTTGTCCAAGCGCCTCGGTACTGTCTTAGTCCCGGAAAGAATAGATCCCGCCGATGTCATTCGGCGCACCCTTCCGCAAAGCGAAGCACTTCTTCTCGGTGTTTCTCGTTCCTTGGAGCAAAGCCTCAAGCATTCCGTCATGCTCACCGCGCTTCCGCGCGGTATGGCGTCCATCGCCGCGCAGGCCGGCGCCCCGTTGGATCTCGCCGCTAAATATTCCGCTTCACAAGCCAATCTCACATCCGAAATTAATTACCGCACATTGGCCCGTTTAGCAGAACACAGTCTCCCCAAAATCCGCAACTGCGTTGAATTCATCGTTATTGCCGCCTTCCCTCTAATGCTCCTTTTGATGGTGGCAGCGGGAAGCGCCGCAGGCGCGGTTTTTAGATCATTCTTTGTATTGCTGATTTGGTTCCAGCTGTGGGCGCCGCTTCTCTCCGTTGCTAACTATCTGATGATTTCCGTAGATGCCAATCCGATGAATCGAATCGCTGCAGAATTCGGCGGAAGTACCTTGCTCGCTGCCGGAATCATTCGTGAGGCAGGCGCCACTTCTCAAGCCATTGCCGGAAGCATCATGCTTTTGATTCCCGTCATTGCCTTTGCACTTGCCAAAGGCAGCGATATGGCTTTTGTCTCTATGGCCACAGGTTTAATGGCCCCTGCACAAGGCGCTTCTTCCGGCGCCTCCGCTCAAGCGGCCTCCGGAAACTTCAATGCCGGAAACGTCTCTATGGGAAATACGTCCATGAACTCGGCTTCAGCGAACAAATCCGATCTTTCTTCCTCTTGGAGTGATCCTTATGCTTCTAAATCCCAAACAGCTTATGGCTCCGTCACGAGAGATGAAACGGGAACCGTAACAGGAATGGCTCGAACCTCCATTGATTTAGGTGTTTCTTCTTCCGGTGCATTAACGCACAGCCGAACCACGGGCACTGCTTCCTCTGCCGCAACAACTTTGACTGCTTCTGAGACTCAAGCCCTTTCTCTGTCTTCGGCAGCTTCTTCTTCAAATGCAGTCAGCCGAGAATTTGCTCGAGCCATGAGCCAAGGATTGTCCGAACGCCTGAGTGCCGGTCAGTCTACTGCCGGTTCGTCTTCATCTTCTTATTCGAAGAGCTCAGGAGAATCTTCAACTGTATCCAGAGGCTTATCTAATTCCGAGAACTTGTCATTCGCGAGCGGAGCAAAACTTCAAGCCGGAGGCGGAGAAGCTCAGTTCTCAACAGATGCTGCAAAGGACGCGGCCAAAGATGCCAAGGGAGCTTCTTCAACTTCTCCTGAAACTCTAAACCTAGCTGCTGCTCAAAGTCCGGCTTTACTGGGAGCCGTACCGACGCAGGCCAAAAATTCCGAAGGAAAACCTGTTGCACGTCATGTGCAAAATGCGATGTCCCATCTTCGCGGAGCAGCTGAAGCTGCAGGAATGGGAATCGGACTGGAAGCAAAAACTGCTCAGCAGTTCGTAGACACTGCAACAGGCTCTCAAAGCGCCGCGACCCAGCGTCAGAAAGCTGAAGCCTACCATGCACTCAAGGGCACAGCGAAAGAAATTGCCGCCTCGACCTCAAATGATGAAATGCGCCGAGCTGCTGAAAGCTTCTCCGCGGCACTGGATAAAGCCTATCGCACCTCTAATGATCGGAGCCGAACGCTTTCGGAAACATTCTCGGCTTCTCGATCCAACTCGGAAAATCTGAGTGGAACGAATCAAACTGCCGTCAATAACGACATCTTGGTTATGCAGAAATTACTATCATCAGACAACCTGTCTGCAGAATCGCATCTTAAAGCCCTCTTTGATTCTTCTGATAAACGAGAGTATCTAGGTGCTTCAGCTGCCGCAGATTCTTACGACCGTGCGGCAGATGTCCGTCACTTAGGTCCCGGACAAATACAAGAAAACGGTCTTGAACAAAACGCTCTTAAACGTCAAGGAGAAAACTCCTTATCTGCTTTGCAGCGCAAGGGGGAAGAAGTGATCGGCAAACTAGCAACTTCGTTCATAGACAAAACCGAGGACACCTCCTTCTTATCGACCTCGTTAAACGCGGGATTAAAAGATTTCAACAAGAAATTTGATGAGCAGGAAGAGGCAAATGCAATAGGACTTATGAACCAGAATGCGATGACTGAATTGAGACAAGAACGTATTAACGACGCTTCTATTGGCTACCACGATGGACAAAGAGGAATGAGCACTCTGTTACTTAATTCTCTTGCAGGCGGACTTGGCTACCGAGAAGCTCGAATAGAAAGGGAAGTAAAGAATTAATCATCTGCTCCTTAAATTCTTAAGAACTTAAGGAGCTTATTTGCCTAAATCTATTGCCTGCCTACCGCTGATTTTTGGCTTTTTATAGGCATTCTGTAAATGGTTCAAAGTTCAAAGTCGCACTCGTGAGATGCCGAAAGCAGTTCATCCCAATTTGAAGGAGGATTGCCGTTGTCGAGCATCCTTGCAAAAACTCTATAGGCATCGTTTTTTGATTCGTAGGCCCGTAATGTTGAATCGTCGTTAACCCAACCGATTACAACGATTTTGGCTGAAGTCTGATAGCGAAAAAATAACCTGTACTGCTGGAAAAATTTCAGCCTGTGCCAATTTAGATATTGATCTCCCAACGTCTTTCCCTGCCTGAAAATCGGCTGCGTCGGGTCTATAGATAACGTGATGATTATTTGCCTTATGGCTGCAAGAATTTTTGTACTTTTTTTCTTTTGATAACTGTCAGGATATTTGTTTTTCAAAAGCTCTACTTTAGCAGTCAGAGAAGAAAATTGTTTCTCAGAGGCCGGTTGAAAAAAATATCCTCCAAGAAGACTTTTCATTCATCATCGTCTGAATCCAAAGGAGTCTCGAGATCAATCTTAATGTCTTCTACGAGAGAAGAAATTTTCACAAACTTCTCAACTGTCATAGGAACTAAGTTCTGCGGAGAATTTTCTATGTCCTTGGCAAGAAAACCTAAAAAGTTATTCAAGACGGGATCGTCTTCACAACTAGTTAACTTGCTGATTACAACTTTCCCGTCTGAATCAACAGAATATACAAGTGTGTCGCTCTTGCTTAAATTCAGAACATTCCTCACGACTTCGGGGATCGTTGTCTGGTATCTGTCATTTAAAGTGGACTGCGCGGAAATCAGATTCGACATAAGAACTCCTGTTTGTATTTATCGTAATGCCATTGCCTTGTCAGTTTGCATTTGATCAAATCCAATTCCTCACTGTCGATTTCTGGTTTTCCGGGAGCACCAGTTTTTTTTTGCGGTTCCGTATATCAAAGTAAGGGCGCTAATCACAAGTCTTCAATCCTGACTCGAATAGATCCCTGTTCTTTCAAGCGCTGACGGGCTTTTTGAATAAGTTGCTCGTCTTCCTGGTCGATGAAGGCTTTGTTTGACGAGGGATTCTGAGAGTTTTTTGTCTTCTCTTTTTCTAGCTTCAGCTTTTCATAATCCTTAGTTTTCACGGGACTTTGAGACGAGTCCTGACACCAAACAGGAACGTACCTCTTTGTCTTATTGGAAGAATGCTTATCAAAGGGTTTCACAAGATCTCCTTCTGCTGTCTGTCTGAACAACTTGCTAACGGTGGAAGATTTCGACTCAGGCAAATTCAGCCTCTGTCTGAGAGACGCATTATTCGCAGGCTCGTTGAGCAGATATCTCAGCACGGTGTGCAAATATACCGTCCAGTTCCTTTGATCCAATGAAAGGAGCTTCAATGGTTTTTCAAACCAAAGCGTCACTGTTATTGAATTTTTCCTGACCTTAATTCCAGGAGCCGGAAGACTACGAGATTCAAGTTCCTTAACGATTTTTCTCCAGCCGTGGCCTTGTCCATCAACTAAGCCAAGATTCTTCATTTCAGTAAAAATTTTTTCATTCTTTGTAACGGGACCGCCATCAAGAAAATGAAGTTGATCCAAGACTGGTTTGCCTGAATTTGTTATCTCGACTCTATTTTTATAAATTTCTACAAGTATCCCGTCGCCTTCGGAAGATAGATCTTGGTGAGCAAAGGCATTGCAAAGCACCTCCCTAAGGACAGCTTTTGGTATCGAGAATTCAATTAACCTTCTTCCGCTTTCTGGATCAATGCGTTCGCGGCCCGGAATCAAACCATTGAGCTCCCGGTAGACTGATTTAAACGCCTCGACGATTCCTTCTTTGAACTCTTTGTCACAAACAACAGGAGTCAAATTATCGTTACCGCTGTATGAGACAATCCGAACCCGCTTTCCAGCCAGTCGATCGAAGTCCGATAAATTTCGAGCTAAGAGGTAGGCGCTAAAAAGCGGAATATCATACGTTAACCCTGACTTTTTAATCAAGCTGAGCTTTTCAAGATAACGGAGTTGTTCCTCTTTGTTGTCCGCAATCTCCATTCTTGAAAGCCTGAGATATGCCTCAGCATTCAAAAGCTCGAGAACTTCTGGGCCGGACAAAGCCGAAGCAACAATGGAACGTTCATTTCGACCATCAGGAGCCTCCTTTTCTTCGGCATCTAGAAACAATTGAGGCGATTTTTCCCAGATAAGAGACCTCTCCATACTTGGATTAATGTCAGAAGTCATGAAACAAGTAAAGCTGGCACACTGAGCGGAAAACAAAACAGGGCAACTCACCTGAGGATTGTTACCATCAACTCTTCTCTCAGCCTTATCCCTGTCGTAGGTCAAACCTGTGATTGTCCATTTCGCGCCCATCTAGAGCCTCCTACGTCTAATACTATACAAAACAACGGATAGAAATTAAATAACATTAAATAACGTGAAATAATTATCTATATGTTTTTAAGTAAGAATTTTTAGGTTCAGGCTAGACAAAAGAAAAGCAGAAAAATAAAGCACATGCTTCGGACTGGTTTTTGCTTCAACCTCTAATTGCAACCTCACGGTTTCAGTTTTGTAACCTTAAGAATATCGACAAACTCAAAAAGCTTCTTCTCACCGTTAGACGCAATAATCAACGAACTACCTTGTCTCAGACCTTTGAATCCGACGGTGTCCTTAGTTACCAAGAAAGTCTTTAGTTCGTCAAATTTTTCCGGCTTACCGTCTTTCCCCGGATAGCGAACTCTGACGGTGACTTCAACGCCGTCCTGAATAACCGGACCGGTACCGTGCGACGTAATTAGAAAATGCCTCTCTTCCTCTGAATTGATTTGTTTCCATCCTGACTCAGGATTGTCCAATTCATTGCCAACTTTACGCAAAGCTGAAAGCTTATTGCTTTCTATTTCTTTTCGCACTTCTTGTGCGGCAATTTTCTCTTTCACTCCTGAGTACACACAGAGTACATATGGAAACTGAATATTAATCTCATAATTAGTGTCGCAATATTGAGCAGCAAAATCCAGAAGATATTTTCCATGTACGAGGCCCGGCTGCTGGTAGTACAAAGAGTCACCTCTGCGGCAAGCAATGAGTTCCGCAGGAGAATTCACAAGGCACAGCCGCTGAGCTTTCTCCGAAGCAATTGTTTCGTGCTCAAAAGAAAAGAAGGAGACAAAAACCGCACTGATGCAAATTATCGAAGCCACTAACTTTCTAGACATAACATCCTCGCATTCAGAAGTATTCTTTTTTTAACCACTCTAAGAAGAAATAGTCATAGATACGCAATCCTCGATCGTTCTTTTGAAGAATCCCTCGCTCAAGTAATGTCCTAGCGGATGATTGAGCCGAACTTACAGAAGAGAGGCTGTGATCCTTTACAAAAGCGGTTGATGTTGGATTCTCAACTGTGCCTTCCTTTGCAATGGCTAACAACAAGGATTTTTGGTTTAGGCTAAGGTCAGATAGGAGGGCCCTGTAAAAAACGCCTTGCTCTTGTACTATCGTGGAAAGAACCTTGCCTAACATTTCTTCCGATACGACATTACCCTCTTGAGTTACTGAATAAAGCCTGTTTAATATTGATTGAATAAACCAAGTGCAGCCAAAAAATCGCGTATAAATGCGATAGAAGATTTCTTCAGGGATAGTTTTACCGGAATCTCTAAACTTTTCTTCTGCAAATAAAAAATATTCTTTTTTATCTATCGGATTTAAATGCATCATGGATGCGCTTTGATAGAAAGGGCTGCGGCCTTGAACAAACAACTCCGAGAGCAAGTGAAATTCACTCCCGGCATAGATCATCCGGATATTTTTTTTAGTTTGAATAATTCCCCTCAATAAAGCTGTAGCATCGGCCTCTTTGAAAGAAGCAATTTTTTGGAATTCGTCAATCGCCAAAATTACAGGCTTGTCCAAGCTATCTAGAAAAGAGAAGGCTTCTTCTATCGTTTTTTCCGGTTGTTTGATATCTCCGAGACTGAGAGACACCTCCGGTGACCCATTATTTGGATCAACAGACATCGTTAATTTGAGAGTCCGAAAAAATGAAGATATCTTTTCTAAGAAACCACTCTCTTTTTTTAACGACCTAAAAATACTGTTGCTCAAAGCAAAAGTAAATTCTTGAAGAGTACCGCATGCGAGCGCATCGAAGTAAAGACAGTGAAAATCTTTTTTTATTCGAAGGTCATGGAAAACATGCTGAATTAGCCCTGTCTTGCCCATTCTTCTTTCTGAGAACAAAACTACATTTCTTCCATTCCTAACATGCTCTTCCAGTGATTCTGTCTCTACTCTCCGGTCGCAGAAATACTCTTTAGAAATGTAGGTTCCGACAACAAAAGGATTCATAATTATTCAAATCTAAATTATTAAATTTTTAATAATTATATATTAAATTATTGAGATTCTAATAATCTTAGATTTTGTCGTTTCTCGCTATTGCTCAAGGATATAGGGAGTTTCTTTCTAAAATTATCCTTTATTCTCATTGTGTTTGATTTCTTGGAGTTTTTAAATACAAAGTCCATAATTCTTTTTATAGTCTTCAGATATAAGCAATATTCTTCTCCAGAAGAATAGAAACCGAATCAAAGGTCTAAAAGGGTAAAAAATGACCAAAAATCACATCAGTCTACAATTGCTTCCGCTAGATCGTCGGAAACCTTTGCCTTGGCGTGATTTCGGCAGAATTGCTTTCACCTCTATCGCGAATCTTTCGCATCTAAACGGAATGACACTCGTTCCTTCTAACACTACTGTCCAAAATAAATTTGAACGATTGACATAGCCCCAATGCAAACATGCT